>OGCU01000992.1_pt1 | contig 10783 bp, 8 predicted proteins | sample 1570251 | NCBI WGS metagenome assembly OGCU01 (sample SAMEA2582182, study PRJEB24529) | metagenome | biome: Human gut stool | place: China | collected 2011
AGCTGAATTACAGGATTTTTTTGAATTATAGGAAAATCCTTTGGAATCCTATAATAAAAAAATGCACTTCTAAGATAAAGGTCGAAATGGAGTTCCGAATTATACAAAAAACAAGGGAAACAGGAGCAGTTTATATAAGCATTATTGAAAAAAAAAGGTGTTATAATTATAAAAAAGAGAGATAAAAATGATTAGTCGGGAGAAATGATATATGAAAAAGAAACAATATTTTTTGGCGGGGATAGTTATATTAGTCATTTTAGGTATAGCAATTGCCGTCATCTTTAATGGCAGAAACAAGAATGCAGAAGAAAATTCTTCGTCGAAAGTGGTGACAGTTGTGTCGGAGGAAGGATATCAGTTTTATAGCGAAGTTGTGCAAAAAGATTATAAAGAGCAAGATCAGAAAGAACTAGAGAAAAAGACAAAAGAATATGCAAAGGAAGTGTATGCTCAATTTGCATTAGGGGAAGCGTATAATCTTTGCAAACCGTACTCCTATGAATCGCTAAAGATGGATATGGAAGCAGAAAATCAGCAGCGTCAGGCGAAAAAGAGTGCAGGAGAAGTTGTTTACGGTACATTGGAATATACATTAGACAGTTATCTTGAATATACACTCAGTAATCTGAAAATACAGACAGTGGATTATATGGTAAGAAATCATGAGGAATCCTTAGAGAAAGAAGCAAAAACATATTGGGAAGCACACCCTGATAAATTTGAGAGAGTAGATGAGATCACATATCGTTTAGGTGAAGAGACGAAAAAAGTTGTCTGGGATGAACTTTCCACATTGGAAAAGACAGATAGTGAATTGTTTGAATATTTGTATTATGGGGAAGAGGGTGATCAGTTCACATTATCGGAGAGGGACGAACCAATCAGTGGAGAGATTTTGAAAAAAACAATGAAGACTGCTGATTTTGAGGCGGACAAAAGCACGGTCCTTAAGATTTACATATCGGATGTTTATTATGAAAAGCTGGTGAAACAGGCTGAGAAAGAGCATCCACTGGAGTTTGAATTAAATCAGGGGCAGTAAAGAGGATGTACTGTTTCTGTTTTAAGAAATAATAAAGAAAGGAAGTAAAAAAATATGAAAGGGAAAATGGTAAAACGTTTACTGGCAGTTGGTTTGTCTATTGCAATGGCGGTGACAACGTTCCAGACAGTGGGAACTTCTGGTCCTGGAATTGTACAGGCGGCTTCTACAGTGACAAATGAAAATCTGCTGAAAAATCCTACATTTGAAGAAGGTGTGGATCTTGGCACTCATTCTGATAGTAATCAGAATAACAAAGTAGGAAACTGGTTCGCGTATTCAACACAAAATCCGGGAACAGTAAAAAAAGTACAGGAAAATGCACACAACGGAGAATGGTCAGCAACTGTTGCAAAACAAAATGATGCATTGGAGCAGGATGTGCCGGATCTTCAGAAGGGAGCAACATACAAACTTTCTGTATGGGCAAAAAATACGAACCCATCTGGTCTTAAAACATGGCTGTGTCTGAAATGGTACGGAGGAAGCGAAAAGAAAGTTGCAATCGATTCTTCAGAATACAAACAATATGAGATTGAATTTACATATACAGGGGCAACTGGAACAGATGCAGGAAAAAATACAAGAGCTGCAATCTGGGTGGAAAGAGGCAATAGTGGAAATGTATATGTGGATGACTGGTCATTACAGATTTCCAGTGATCTTAAGAGCTTAAGCGTGGAAAATGGAGCGCTGAAAGCAGAATATAATGCAGACTATCAGGGCGAAATGAAGAGTTCTGATTTTGATATCTCTTATACATCCTCTTTAGAACCTGAAGTGGCAAAGAAACTGGATATTACAAGTGAAACTGTGAACGGCAAGGCATTGACAATGAATTTTGCAGAGATTGCAAAACAGCCTATGAAACAGACAATCACAGTCACTGCTACTTATAAACCAAGCAAACAGCCTATGGTAGTAGACTTTGATGTAGATGCATCCGGAGAAGAGTTGGTAGAAGCAAATCTTACCGGAATTACTGCTGAAAATGGCAGTGTCACAGCGAATTTGGATAAAGTGCCTACAGTAGCTCCGGTAAAATATGACTTTACATTAGAATATAAAGTGAATGATGGAGCATTTGAGAAGGCTGCAATTAAAGAGTTTACTTATAATAAGGACAGCAAAAATGTTGTTATGACATTTGACAAAATCTCAGGGGCTGTAGATCCGAAAGATGTAACCGTAAAAGTAACATATAAAGATGTGGCTAAGACAGCAGAGTTCAGAGTAGAACTTGGAAGCGGCGTGAAATATTACGTGGACGCTACAAACGGAAAGGACAGCAACAACGGTACAAGTCCTGAGACTGCATGGCAGACAATTGACAGAGTCAACCAGGAAAAATTCCAGCCGGGAGACCAGATTCTGTTTAAAGCAGGAGAGACTTGGACAGGTGCATTAAAACCACAAGGATCTGGTGTGGATGGAGCACCGATTGTGATTGCAAGCTATGGTGAAGGAAAGAAACCAATTTTAATGCCAGGTGAAGACTGGACGATTTCTCATATGAACATTGCGAATCAAGTTGTTCGCAACCCAAAAGTCAACAATGTAATTACATTCTTCAACCAGGAATACTGGGAAGTAAGAGATTTGGAATTATATGATTCTACGTATGAACAAAATACAAATACAAATGTTTACCGCAGAGGTATCAATATCTCAGCAGAAGATGTTGGGGATCTTTCTTACTTTAAGTTTGATAATCTGACAATTCACGGATTTAGAGGACCAATCAGCAATGAAGGGAAATCTTCCGGTGGAATTATTATGACAGTGACAACAAACCTGAACGATGCATCAAAAAGAGTTCCAACAGCGGTGCATGACATCAGCGTTACAAACTGTGAACTGTATGATCTGGGAAGATCTGGAATCAACTTTGTTTCACCTTGGACAACAAGAGAAGGTGACAAATGGAATAAGTATGCACCATTTGGATATGCAGGAAAAGGTGCATGGAAACCATATGAAAGATTTACACTGAGCAACAATATTATTCATGATATTGACGGTGATGGAACAATTGTAGATGGTTGTAAAGATGTAACAGTAGATCATAACACAGTATATCGTGCAGTATATAACTGCTGGTATGGTGTTGGACTTTTCAACTGGAACTCAGACAATGTCGTATTTGAATACAATGAAGTATATGAATCATCTCCGGCAGATGCATTACTTGGAGCAGGAGATGGACAGGGAATCGAAATTGATGCGCTGAACCAAAATACATTAGTACAGTACAATTATCTGCATGATAACGCAGGTGGCGTATTTATGTGGTGCTGTACTGCAAGCTTAAGAGGATTTAATGGAATTTATCGCTATAACATCAGTCAGAATGACGGTGCAAAACACGGTGTAATTGACTGGAGAGAAGGTCATGAAGGAAGTATGGCTTACAACAACACGATTTATCTAGGTGAAGGAATTGACAGAGAATGGTTGAAAAACGGCTATACAGGTGGAAAGAGTGATGCGAAGTTCTACAATAATATCGTAGTAAATAAAGGAAATATGACACCTGGAAAAGGATTTAATGAACAGGAAATCGACTACGAGAGCAATATCTTTGTAGGATTTGATGAAGTTCCGTCAAACGATACAACATTGATTCAGGAAGACCCGAAATTTGTGGCTCCTGGAACAGGTGGAAAAGGAATTGATTCTGTAAAAGGTTACAAACTTCAGGCAGACTCACCGGCAATTGATGCAGGTCTGAATATCGAAAACAATGGTGGAAAAGATTACTTTGGAACACCACTTGCTGATGGAAAGACAGACATTGGTGCAGCGGAATATGTAGTAGAGTTAGACAAAACAGCATTAAATGCGTTGATCGAGTATGCAAAGAGCCAGCAGGAAAATGAAAATTATCAGTATGTAGTGCCGGTTGTAAAAGAAAAATTTGAGGCGGCATTAGCGGAAGCTGAGAAAGTGAGTGCAAATAATGCGGCAACTCAGGAGGCAGTGAATACAGCATATGATAAGTTGTTAGATATGGTTCATCACTTGGAATTTACAGGAAATACAAGTTCTTTGAAAGTGCTTGTGGACGCGGCAAAAGGATTAGAAGAACAATTCTATACAGCAGAGAGCTGGAAGCCATTTACGGAGGCTCTGAAAGAAGCAGAAGCAGTTCTTGCAGATGAGAATGCTCTTCAAGAGGAAATTGATGCAGTGAGAGCAGCTCTCAAGACAGCGATGGACGGCTTGGTGAAGAAACCATTGGCAGATAAATCAAAACTGGAAAAACTGGTGAAAGATTCTGAGACAAAATATGAGCCGAATTTAGACAAGTATACTCCGGCGAGTGGAGAAAGTTTCAAAGAAGCGTTGGATGCGGCAAGATCAGTTCTCGCAGATGAAAATGCAACTCAGAAACAAGTGGATTCAGCCTATACAACGCTTCAAAAAGCTATTTTTGGATTACGATTGATTCCAAACAAAGAGGCGTTGGAAGATTTGATTAACAAAGTGGAAAGTATGGATCTGAGCGGTTACACAACGGAGAGCGTACAGGCGCTCAAAAATGTGCTTCTTGAAGTAAAAGCAGTTATGGAAGATCCGGAAGCTGACCAAAAAGAAGTAGATGCAGCTGAGAAAGCCCTAAGGGCAAGTCGAGATGGACTTGTAGCAGTTGAAGATGCGAAAAAAGCAGATAGCAGTAAGAAAGTGGCTAAGACAGGAGATGCGACATCACCAATCGGATGGACACTTGCAGGTGTTTTGGCAGTGCTTGCGGTTGTGGCAGCGTTCTTTGTAAGAAGAAAAAAACGCTAATATAATATAAGTTAAAAATGAAGAGAGGGCATCGCAAAATCATCGGGTGAGATGATTGAGCGATGCCCTCTCTTTGTTTGAAAATGATTATTTCCAAGTATCAGTATTATTTAAACCGACATTTTTTGCCTTAAATACGGGATCGATTCCCTGTTTCTTCTGTTTTGTGTAATCGTCAAGCACTTTGAAAGCGATTCCGCCTAACAAGAAAATGACCAGAATATTTTCAATTGCCATGAATCCCATCAATACGTCTGCGAGATTCCATACAGTGCTAAAATCAGCCTGTGCACCGAGAAAAATCGCAATCAGACATGTGATTCGGAATACATTCAGCAGAATGCGATTGTTCTTGATGAACAGAATGTTTGATTCGGCGTAATAGTAATTTCCGATTAAACTTGTGAATGCAAATGCAAAAATGGAAAATGTAATAAAATGGATACCAAGTGAACCGACATTTGCACTGATCGCAGCCTGTACATATGGGATACCGTCCAATTTTTCAGGAATGCCCGTTACTCCGGAAAGCAACAAGATAAAAGCGGTAGTCGTACAGATCATAAGTGTATCGATAAATACAGAAAGAACCTGAACCATTCCTTGTTTTACCGGGTGAGAAACAGTTGCGGTTGCGGATGCATTTGGCGCGCTACCCATACCGGCCTCGTTGGAGAATAACCCGCGTTTGATCCCGATTAAGACAGTACTTCCGGCAAATCCACCGAAGATTGCCCGAAAATCAAAGGCGCCTTCAAAGATGAGTGAAAACATCTCAGGAACACGGTCTAAGTTTGTCAGTGTAATGAAGATTCCCATCAAAATGTAGATTCCAGCCATAATCGGAACAATTACAGAAGAAATGAATCCGATTCTGTGAACCCCTCCGAAGATGACAAATGCAGTTGCAGCAGCAATCAAAAGTCCGACAACGGCAGGAAGGATTGTATCGCTGTAATTTGGAATGTAATATTCCAAAGCAGATGACATATTATAAGTCTGAAGACCATTGAAACCATAGGCAAAACATGCAATCAGCAGAATGGAAAAGAGAACTCCAAGCCAACGTTTGCCGAGGGCACGTTCAATATAATAAGATGGACCTCCGCGGAATTCTTTTCCATCTTTTACTTTGTAAACTTGTGCCAGTGTACTTTCGACAAAGGCAGATGCACCGCCGACGATTGCCATAACCCACATCCAAAATACAGCGCCCGGTCCTCCGGCTACAATTGCAGTTGCAATTCCGGCAATATTTCCGGTACCGACTCTTGATGCAGTAGAAATCATCAGAGCCTGAAAAGAAGAGACGGATTTTCCATTGTCATTCTTTTCCGCTTTTTCTTTCAGCGCTTTGATCGCATCACCAATCAGACGAAATTGTACAAATTTTGTACGAATGGAAAAATAGATACCAGCAGCTACAAGTAAAAAGATTAGAATGTAGCTGTAGAGAAAGTCATTTAGACTTGCCAATAAATTGTTAAACACAATAAGTTCCTCCTTTGCTTGGCAGAAAAAAGCAGCAAAGGATTTTTTCTCTTAAAAAAAGTACTTGTGGTCAAATTTGATTGGCTTTCACAAGTACTTGCTACTTTTTTCTAGATTTTATTTGGTTAAAGTGTAATATAAAAATGAGGGAAAGTCAAGAAATACTTAACTACGTGAATCATTTAACGTAAGAAAATGTGTGCAAAGTGCGTACAAATGTGTTATTCTTATATACAAATCAAAAAACAGGAGGAGAAATAAGTGATGAATCAAGGAATAAAAGTTGTAAAAATAGCATTATTAGGTTTGGGAACAGTCGGAAGCGGTGTATATAAATTGATCGAAGAAAAGGGAGAAGAATTTGAAAAACGCACGGGTGCGAAGATTCAGATTGAAAAAATTCTGGTACATAATCTGAAAATTGAAAATGATGAGATTGAGCTTGTGATAGAAGTGATGGGTGGAATCGAACCGGCAAAAGCTATGATTTTGGAGGCGTTAAATGCAGGAAAAAATGTAGTGACAGCGAATAAAGATCTGGTGGCAGAGCACGGAAAAGAACTGTTTGAAGCAGCAGAGAGGAATCAAAAAGACTTTTTATTCGAGGCGGCTGTCGCAGGTGGTATTCCAATCATCCGTCCGCTGAAACAGTGTCTTGCGGGAAATGAGATTTCAGATGTTATCGGAATTGTCAATGGAACAACGAATTATATTTTGACCAAGATGTGCGAAGAAGGAATGGATTTTCAGGAGGCGCTTGCAAAAGCTACTGAGCTTGGATATGCGGAAGCAGATCCTACAGCGGATATAGAAGGATACGATGCAGGGCGGAAAGTTGCAATCATGGCATCGATTGCATTTCATTCCAGAGTCGTTTTTTCGGATGTCTATACAGAGGGAATCACAAAAATTACAGCAAAGGATATTGCGTATGCAAAGGAATTTGACAGTGTGATCAAACTGCTCGGCGCAGCTCACAATACAGAAAAAGGAATCGAGGTAGCTGTCTATCCGATGATGATTTCAAATCAGCACCCACTTGCGTCGGTAAGAGATTCATTCAATGCAGTATTTGTGCATGGAGATGCGGTGGACGATGCCATGTTCTATGGAAGGGGCGCGGGAGAACTTCCGACGGCAAGCGCGATTGTGGGAGATGTTTTGGACGTTGTGAGAAATATGGAATATGGATGTACAGGCAGAATTGGCTGCGGTTGTTATCGAGAAACACAGGTCAAATCAATAGCCGATGTCAAGAATAAATTTTTCCTCCGCATGCAGGTCACGAATCAGCCGGGAGTGCTGGCAAGCATTGCAAATGTATTTGGAAAACATAAGGTAAGTATCGAACGAATCATTCAAAAAGATGTTGAAAAAGAAAAAGCGGAGCTGGTAATTGTGACAGAGTATGTGAAAGAAGGATATTTACAGGAGGCGTTAGATGAGCTGATGCAAATGCCGATTTTGGAGGAAATCAGCAGTAAGATCCGTGTTTATTAAAAATCAGTCTTTACGTGAAAAACAGATTGTGTTACAATTGTCGAGGAAAAATAAAATAAAAAGAAAAGCAGAGTAAGAGTATGTGCGTTAAGTGCCAGTTGGACGGGGAGTTGCCAGTCGGACGAAAAGCAAAATTGCTTGCGGTACATACTCTGCATCCCGCTGCTGCACATGACAGATATAAGGAAAATACCTGCTATGCGTAGCTTCAGGACTACTGCAAAGGAGGTATTTTTTATGTTGCAAATGAAGAAACAATTTGCAGACTCTTTTGAGGAGTTGAAGAACTTGAGGACAATTGTGGTGACAGCGCTGCTGATTGCCATTGCCGTCGTACTTGGATTTTTCAGTGTTCAGTTGACGGAAAATTTGAAAATCGGATTTTCATTTATTGCCAATGAACTGACAGCCATGCTGTTTGGTCCGGTAGTCGGCGGTATTATGGGAGGAGTTGCCGATATTATCAAATATCTGCTCAAACCTACCGGTCCGTTTTTCTTTGGGTTTACATTCAATGCGATACTCGGAGCAGTGATCTATGGCGTGATGCTCTATAAAAAGCCGATCAGCTTTAAAAGAATATTGGCGTCAAAGATTGTTGTGGCAATCGTTGTCAATGTATTTTTGAATACGTATTGGCTTTCGATGTTGTATGGAAATGCATTTATGGCAATTTTACCGCCACGTCTGATCAAACAGATCATCATGGTGCCGATACAGTCGATCATGTTGTATGCGGTTGTTGAGGTGCTCGCAAAAGCAAAAGTCTTTTCCGCATTTCGAGTGAAAGTATAAAATAATTAAAGAAGAATGTGGCATACTAAAGCAAAAAGGAGAATGCGAGATGACGGCAGAAGTAATCTCTTATTTGCTTTCACAGGAGAATGAAAAGGAGTACTTGCAGTCTCAGATGGTTCTGCAATGTGCTCCTTTTCTGAAAAGGATAAAGATAGCAGGTATGTTTTGTGCGAAGTGCTTTGACGAGAAAATATGTGTGGAAGTATTGAACAATACGGATATCTGTTATAAACTGCTCTATAAAGTGCAGGGTGGTTTTCAAGTGTTCTTATATCGAAAAGAAGAATTTCAAACCTATCTGAGAAGGACGGAGGTGCGTAAGTTTTTAATAGCATATGGATATGACTGTGAGCATATGGAAAACTGTTTGAACCTGCTCGGCATGAGACTGAAATGCTATTTGCAGAAAGAACAGCTATTTCCACATGAGATAGGTGTGTTCTTGGGGTATCCGCCTGAGGATGTAAAAGCTTTTATAAAGCAAAATGGGAAGGGGGCGGTTTTGTGCGGATATTGGAAGGTTTATTCGAATATAAAGAAAGCACAACTACAGTTTTTGATGTATGATATGGCAAAAGTGCATGCAGTCAATGAATATTTATGTGGAAGGTCTGTGTGGAAAATCGCATTGCAGAACAATTGCTTCTCGTGGTACAATGGAGAGCGTGAAAAGGAGGAGTTAACGATATGAGTTATGCAGATAAAGTGTTTATAGATATGTGCCGTGATATTATCGATAACGGTGTCAGTACGGAAGGTGAAAAGGTGCGCCCAAAGTGGGAGGATGGAAGCTTTGCCTATACGCTGAAAAAGTTTTGTGTGGTGAATCGATATGATTTGTCAAAGGAATTTCCGGCGTTGACACTTCGACGTACCGGTATCAAAAGTTGTGTGGATGAGCTGTTGTGGATCTGGCAGAGAAAATCCAATAATGTGCATGATCTAAAGCCACATATTTGGGACAGCTGGGCAGATGAAGATGGGTCGATCGGAAAGGCTTATGGATATCAGATGAGTGTAAAGCATCAATATAAAGAGGGAATGATGGATCAGGTGGACCGTGTAATCTATGATTTGAAAAATAATCCATATAGCCGCCGTATTATGACAAATATTTATGTCCACCAGGATTTGCACGAGATGAACCTGTATCCGTGTGCGTACAGCATGACATTTAATGTGACAAAGAAGAAAGACAGTGACAAGCTGGTCTTAAACGGAATTTTAAACCAGCGTTCTCAGGACGTGCTTGCGGCGAATAACTGGAATGTATGCCAGTATGCGGTGTTGATGCATATGCTGGCACAGGTGTGTGATATGCAGGTGGGCGAGTTTGTCCATGTGATCGCAGATGCGCATATTTATGACAGACATATTCCGCTTGTGGAAGAACTAATTTCCAGAGAGCCGCTGCCTGCACCTACGTTCTGGCTGAATCCTGAGGTGAAGAATTTTTATGAATTTACACCGGATGATGTGCGCCTGGACAATTATGAGACAGGGTCACAGATTAAAAATATTCCGATTGCAGTGTAGGAGGAAAAAAGATGAATTTGATTGTAGCAGTGGATAAGAATTGGGCAATTGGTCTGCATAATAAACTTTTGGTAAGTATTCCGGCAGATATGAAATTTTTCCGTGAGACGACGATGGGAAAAGTGGTCGTGATGGGAAGAAAGACATTGGAGAGTTTTCCGGGAGGGCAGCCACTCAAAAAGAGAACGAATATTGTTCTGACAAGTGATAAGAATTACAAGGTCAAAGATGCTGTTGTAGTCAACAGTGTGGAAGCACTTTTGGAGGAACTGAGACAGTATAACGATGAGGATATTTACGTGATCGGCGGGGAAAGCATTTACCGTCAGCTTCTCCCATACTGTAAGGTTGCGCACATTACAAAGATTGACCATGCGTATGAGGCAGATACATATTTTCCAAATCTAGATGAGATGCCGGAGTGGAAGATTACAGGGGTCAGCGAGGAACAGACATATTTCAATCTGGAATATGAATTTGTAAAATACGAAAGAATTGGTTAGGAGATAAGACAAGATGATAAAAGTGATTGCATCAGATATGGACGGGACGCTGCTTGGGTTAGATCATAAGGTCGCACCGAGGACATTGGAGGCAATTCATATGGCACAGGAGCAGGGA
>OGCU01000995.1_pt1 | contig 10750 bp, 8 predicted proteins | sample 1570251 | NCBI WGS metagenome assembly OGCU01 (sample SAMEA2582182, study PRJEB24529) | metagenome | biome: Human gut stool | place: China | collected 2011
AGCTTATGATAAAGCTGATATTGTTTATAGTGATAAAGTATCTGGAAAAGATAAAAAAAGACCTCAGTTGAAAATTATGTTAGAAGGATTAGAAAAGAATGATGTTGTAGTTGTTAAATCTTTAGATAGATTAAGTCGTAGTACAATAGATTTGTTAGAGATAGCTAAAGAAATTGAAGATAAAGGAGCTACTTTAAAAGTTTTAGATAAAGACATCGATACTGGAACGGCTATTGGTAAATTTTTTTTAACTATTATTGGAGCAGTAGCAGAACTAGAGAGAGACAATATTAATGAACGAGTTAGAGAAGGGGTTGCTATTGCTAAAGCTGAAGGTAAATATAAAGGAAGAAAAAAAGGAAGTATTGAATTAAAAGGAGATAGTCTAAAAAGATTTAAAATATTTTATAGTAAAGGGTTTAATAAAACGGAACTATCAAAAGAATTTGGGGTTCCACGATCTACAATTTATAGATGGGAAAAAATACTGAAAGAAAAAGAAGAATTATAACTAAAACAAGGAGGTTTTGAATGAATTTAATTGTATTTGATACATCTGCGTTATTAAATATTTACTCACACTCAGAAAAAAATATTAGTATCATTTTAAAATTTTTTTCTGAGAAAAACGAATTAATATGGATACCTAAACAGGTTGAAATAGAGTTTAATAGAAATAGCTCTCGAGCAAAAAAAGAAGCTAAAGATTATAATGCTTTGAACAGAAATTTGACTACGATTATAAAAAGTGAAACTCCAAAAAAAATAAAAAATATTATGGATCACTATAAGGCTTGTAATTTTGAAAATATTGAAATTCTAGAAAAAAATATTATAGATAAATTAGATGAAATAAAAAATATTATAGATGATTACAATTCTTCAATGAAAAAAAATAGTAAAGAAATTAAGTCTATTCATATAGAAGATCAGATTGCAAAAGCTTTAAAATTACTTTCCATCGGAGAAGAATTCTCAATACCAGAAAAAATTGAAGCATATGAAGAAGGAGAAAAAAGATATAAATATAAAATTCCTCCTGGATATAAAGATGATAGTAAGGATAGTCCAGAAAAATTTGGAGATTTAATTATTTGGAAACAAATTTTAAAAAAAGTTAAATTTATTTCAGAACCTGCAACTCTTTATTTTGTAAGTAGCGATTTTAAAGAGGATTGGATTGAAGAAAATTCATTAAAAATTGAATTAATTAACGAATTAAAAGAAATAAATTCAAAAATTAGTATTAAATTATTAAGTCTTAATGAATTTATAGAAAAAATAAATGAAGGTGGTTTTTTATGAAAAGAAAAATGGTATTTATAAGTAGTGGAAATTCATTAAATTATGATGCTGTTTATAATAAATATTCTGAACAAATGAGAAAACTTAAAGAACACTATGATATAATTCCAATAGATGAATTATATGATTCTCACCAAAAATACTATGAAACTTTAAAGATCTTAACTAATATGGATGTCATCGTTAAAGACATGACTATGAGTGCTTATGGAAGAATAAATAATATAGGATATGTTAATCGAGATAACTTTCCTCCTAAGGAAGGAGTTGAAACTTTTATAATGAGTGGAGATATTCAGAATTTTCAAGAATTATTTGACTATTTATATATTAATTAGCATAACCACTTAGCTAGTAATAAATAAAATCTAATAAAAGGTATTTTTTCAAATTAATGAAGAAAATATCTTTTATTGTATTCAAAATTTATGAAGTTCCATCATAAAATATGGTTTTACATAAGTCTCTAGATTATAAAAATTATTGTTTTATACTGAAGGAGTTTCTCAATATATTTTTTGTTTTAAGCTAAATTCAACTAAGCAGAGGTAAATTTACCTCTGCTTAGCTTTCATTCTTTAAATTATCTAGTCTTATCACTTAATACCAAGACCATTGTTTAATAGTGTAGTCTAGATTTTCCTCAACTTTAGCTAACTCTAGTCTTGCAGCAGCAAGTTCATTTCTACAAGCATCTAATTCTTCTCTTGTGTATTTTAATTCAAGATGCATATTATCGATTTTCATTTCTAATTTTTTTAAATATTCTAACATCTCGTACACCTCCTTATTAATTAAGATAATTTTATTTATAAAACCCTACAATATAGAAGTCTTACAAACGTCATCTAACATAATACTTAATCATAAAAACTCCTTTTGTAGTATCAAATATATATTAAGTTTATACTACACTAGATATCTGAAAAATGCAAGAAAATAATAGAAATAACTGAACAATTATATAAATTTAAGTGGAGTATTTACACTACAGTCTAGATAATGCACTAAAAGAAAAAGAGGATAACTAGGCTTGTTATCCTCTTTTTGGTTTATTCAACTAATTTATATGTCACTTACTTATACCTTTTCTTTTTGCTAGTATCAATATCTATCAAATATAATTGGACTCTAATTTTTTGAAATGTCTATACTTAGTCTAGTTAATACACTAAAAATCCATCTAATTTGATTTTATCACTAATTTAAGGTATTATAGATACATCAAATTGTAGCAAGGAGCTTTATATGGATTTAGTTATTTATAAAAAACAAGGAATTGGAGATAATTGGGATGATATTTTGGAAAATAAAAACTCTTCTATAATCTACCTTTACTATATTCTTAAACAAAAAATAGGAGTCGGTAGAACAAATATTTCATCTTCAGATATGACAAGTTTTATCATAAGTAAAGTTAGTTCTATCTTCTATCAAAAAGAAAGTATTTTTGATAATTATATGAATGAACGAGAGGAAGACTTAACTGATATTTTAAAAAGAGATTTTCCAAATTTTAAAGACCTAAACTTAGAGGATAAATTAAATCTACTCGAAAATTTAATATGTATCCTTTTTAATTCAAATATCCAAAAACAAGTATCTTTAAATATTGCTAAATATGGATTTTATTTTATAAAAAGTTATAGAAAAGGAATAGAAAATTATAACAGAAATTCCGATCAAGAGGAATTAATTTTAACTAATGAAGATATAGAAAATATATTAAGAAAGCATTTTAAAGAAATGAAAATAGATGCTAATTCGATTAATAGATCTATAAGAAGATTATATTTATATTATAACTATAGTAACGAGTTTTCTGAGGAGTTTATTCTAACGCTATCTGAATCATATGTAGATCACTTAACTAGAAAGCATATTAGAAATAATCTTAGCCTACAGGAAGAACTACTTAGAAAAATCAAAAATAAAGATATTAAAAAATTAAGTGACTTAAAAAAAGAGATTTCTAATTCCTTGGAAAAAAAATTTCCTGTATTTAACTTTGAACGATTCCAAAATCTAAAAAAAACTATAGATAAGCATAAAGGTAGTCTTGAAAGCTATAAGAGTATAGATTTAAAAATTACTCTAAGTTCACTTAAAGCCAAAGAGGTAAACCTTAAAAATATAGATGGAAATATTAAAATTCAAGAAGCAATTTTTGAAGCCAATAATCTTTTAAAACAATTAGATGAAAAAATAGATGAAATTATAGAAACACAAAATGCTTCTAAAACAAAAAGCTTCAGAGGAAAAAGAACTTGAAAAACTTCTTAAAGAACAAGAGAAGAACTCTAAAGAGTAATACTATATAGTAGCTATATCTATATTATAATTATATATACTATAGTAGTATATATATCTTATTATTTACTTTATACTATATATTATTATATATATATTCTTTACTATATATATTCTAACGTAATCTTTATTTTTTTAAATCAAATCCTAGTAATTACAATAAATAATTTAATCGTTTTCCTTATATAAATTACCACATAAATTTATGTGGTAATTTTTTATTTACCTCCTAACAAAAATATAATTAAAATACCAAGGAGGTATCGTCATGGATACAATAGATTTAAAATTAACAACAAAATTTGAAATACCAGTAGAGAAATTAGAATCATTAAAGGATAAAAATCCTTGGATTTCTAAATACAAAGCATACTATGCTATGAAAAAATATGAATATTCTTATAAATTTGTAATTAGCTTTCCAAAATTCTTTCATAATACAAATTCTTATCTAATAACTACTCAAAAAGAAGTAGATAAGGTCTTAAACGCATTCTATTCTTATATAAAGGAATACGATATTATCTCTTGCAATCTAACTAGAGTAGACTATCCATTTACCTATATAATGCCAGAAGAAATGGAATTTACAGAATACTACAACCTATTTAGGTTTTTAGCTCAATCTACTTTAAACAACGATTTATGTAAAATTAAAAACGGAAAGTACTTTGGCAGCTTATTTAACGAGAAAAAAGAAACTTTTATTTTTGCAGATGCTAAAGACGTATCTAAGGGAAATAATAAAATAGTCATCTATAACCAATATCTTTGTAAAAAAGAGAAATTGGAAGAGCAAGACTTCCTGCAAGATCTATCAAAATTTCCAGATTTAAAGAGAAGAATGAGAATAGAAGTTAGACTCAAAAAAAATAAAAATATCTTTAGTGATTTTGAGTTAGCTCCTCAGCCTTTATACATAGATCTTCGTAAAATAAAAAGCGATTCCTCAAAATACCTAACAGAAAATTTATTTGATGCTAAGTCCTTTACTTATACTCAAAAACAGATTACTGATAAAATTTCTGAAATTTACAACGAAACCAAAGAGTTAAAAACCAATATAAATTGGTCTAAATTTTATGTGAAATTAAAAGCTATTGATATGATAATTTTAGATAAAAGTGCTATTAAAAACTTTGTGGAACATACTAAATATTCCAAAAGAGGAAAAGAAAATATCATTAGAATTTTAAGAGCTTACGTTTCAAAATCTTTAAATATTACCGATGAATTTTATGCCATATTGTCATCTATATCTAATATATAATTTTAAAAATTCTCGTGATTCTTTATATAAATCTCGTGATTTATTGTTTTGGATTTTTTTATTTACAAAAAAAAATGGTGAGCTTTACACTCACCATTCACATTAAATTTTTTAAGCTATTTACCTAAAATATTAAACCACATCTTACCCAGAAACCGAAGATTTTTACTTTAACAAACTTGCTAGAAGTTTCTGATTTATCTTCTCTCCTATTTCTATCTTAGACTCTAAAGCATCACATACAGCCATAAGTTCATCTACTCTTTTTACAATTCTTTCTTGCTCCTCTAGTGGTGGTAAAGTAATTAAATAATTTTCAAGAACTGTTCTTTTAATATTACTTATACTTGTTCCTTGTAAATCAGAAATTATTTTATTTCTAATTATTTTTAGATATATATGAAAAAATTTAGAACTTTTAAAAATTTTTGGTCTTAAAATTATTAAAAATGCGCCTATTGTTGTATCCAACATTTTTTCAAAAACATAAATTGATTTACCTACAGAAGTTAATGTTCCTGATGATGATACCATTAAAGTATCTCCTATTTTTATATACTGCTCTTCTCTTATTAAAGCTTTTGGAATAAAGGTATTGTCATGAACATCTACAAAAGTATCTTTTTGTATATTTCCTCCTCTAATTACAAATCCATAATTCTTCTCTTTAGTCAATTTTACATTTTTTTTATTATATGTAGTCCCATTAATTACTTGAATTACATCTCCAAGCCTCACCCATTCCCACGAATTAGGAATATCATATGGTTTTTCATCCTCTGTTATTGGTGAAAGGGGCTTTTCTTTTTTAATCACTTTCTCAACAATCAATCTTTCTTTTTCTTTTCTAATTTTTTGAAGTAGTTCAGATGCTGGTTCTTCGCTTTCTATTTGTGGTACAAGTTTTCCACGAACTGCTAAAGATAAAACAAGGTTTCTTATATCTTTTATATCTTCTTTTGTTTTTATAACTTTTTCAAAGTTTCTAAAAAACTTTTCTAAAGAGATTAAAAGTTCATTATTTGTATCACTTTTTTCTATTTCTTCTAAAATAGACTTTTTAAGATTAGCTCTTGTTTTCTCATTTGAGTTATATATCTCTTTAAATTTTTTAGATAACTCTTGAAGTTTTTCAACTTTTTCAACAATTCTTTCTTGCTCTTTTAATGGTGGTAAAGGGAATTTTATAAGTAATATATCATCTCTTGAAATTCCTGGAATTAATCCTTGAGACTTCTCTTTTAATTCATCAACATAGTTTTTAAAAAATATTAATAAAAAATTTATATTTAGAATTTTAAAAATATTTTTTATTCCCATCAATTGTCTACTTAAATTTATTTCATCTAAAGGATTAATAATTAATTTCCCGACAGTTCCTTTACAAGAAATTAATAAGTCACCTTTAGAAGCTATTACTCTAGGATTTTTTATCCATCTTTCTATAATAATATTATTATTTTTTATATTACTAGCTCCTAATAAATATGGTATCCCATCTCCAATATCATTACATAAATTTAAAGGAATATCCTGTCCTGATGATAAGCTTATTATTGCTCCTAGCCTCACCCATTCCCATGAGGTAGGAATATCAAATGGTTTTTCATCTTCTGTTATTGGTGGAAGTGGTTTTTCTTTTTTAATCACTTTCTCAGCAATTAATCTTTCTTTTTCCTCTTTAATCTTCTCAAGAAGCTTAGAGGCTAGTTCTTCATCTTCTATTTGTGGCACAAGTTTTCCACGAACTGCTAAATCTAAAATCATCTTATCAAAAGTTTCAAATGATTTTTCATCTCTAAATATTGTATCAAAGTTATCAAGAATAAATTTAACCAAATTACTCACCTCTTAAAAGAAGCTCTAATTCAGATTTTAACTTCTCTTTTATTGCTTTAATTTCGTTTATATTCTGGTTATACTTTTCTAAATATATCTCTGGGCTTTCTAATTCTTCCTCAATTTTATTAGGATTTTTTCTATCTAAGTTATAATTATTTTCAATTATTTCACTAGCAGAAACTTTCCAAGAGTTTTCACTCTCTTCTCTATTGTTCCACCAATTTTTCTCTAGTTCAAACTCACTACTTCTAATAGGTTTTGTCTTACTATATGTCTTATATCCTTTTGGATATGGATGCTCAAAGAACCAAATATCTTTTGTTACAGATTCACCTTCAATTTTATCTTTCGGTTTATCAAAGAATAAAATATTTGTCGTAATATTTGTATATGGTGCAAAAACTCCATTTGGTAATCTAATAATTGTATGAAGATTAAAATCATCCATTAATCTTTTCTTGATAGAAGTTTTAACTCCTTCTCCAAATAGGAATCCATCAGGTAAAACAACTCCACATCTTCCACCTTCTTTTAATTGATACATCATTCTTACAAAGAATAAATCAGCAGTTTCACTTGTTCTAAACTCCATTGGGAAATTAAGTTTTATTCCTTCTTCTTCACTTCCTCCAAAAGGTGGATTCATAGCTATAACATCAACTAGATCACTGCTATTAAACTCTCTTACATTATCTATCAATCCATTATCATGCTTAACATTTGGTGTATCTAAATCATGTAACATCATATTTGTTAGACAAAGTGAATGAGGTAATGGCTTTTTCTCTATTCCATTTATAGAATCTCCTAAAATTTTTAAATCATCAATTGTAAAGTTATCTCCTTCATTTTTTCTAATATGCTCAATAGCACTTATCAAAAAGCCTCCAGTTCCACAAGCAAAATCTGCAACTTTCTCTCCAAGTTTTGGATTTAACATCTCAATTACAAAATCTGTTATAGGTCTAGGAGTATAGTACTCTCCTGCATTTCCTGCACTTTGTAAATCTTTTAAAATTGTTTCATAAACATCATTAAAAGCATGTCTTTCTGAATAATCATCAAAGTCTAACTTGTTTACAATGTTTATAACCTCTCTTAAAAGAGTTCCTGATTTCATATAGTTATGTGTATCAGAGAAAAATTCTTTAACTAAAATTTTTCTAGAATCTGTATTTTCATTTACTTCAATATTTTTTAAGTCTTTAAACATTCCTTCTACAAAGCTAAGTAATTCATCACCAGTTATTCCTGCTTCATTACTAGCCCAATTACTCCATCTATATTCTTCTGGAACTATCTCTTTATAATCATCATCTAATTCCCACTCAGCTTCTTTTGTATCAAATATTTTTAAAAATAGCATCCAAACTATTTGCTCTATTCTTTGTGCATCTCCATTTATTCCTGCATCTTTTCTCATTACATCTTGTAATGATTTTATAAAGTTACCTATTGACATTTAGTCCTCCTGTATATATCTCATGAGATATATCTTTCATTATGTTTAAATAATTTTCTTTTCCTTTAAAAATATCTAAAATTTTAGTGGTAGTCCCATACTTCTTAAATTTTGGTAATTTCAAAACACCAATATCTTCAAATACCTTTATACCCTCATCAGCATATCTATCTAATAAAATATCTAAAATTTCAGCAGCTACACCACTATATTTCTTTAAATAATTTCTATTTTTAACTCCAAGAACTCTTTCTTTTTTAGTTAAAGGTTTCTTATCAAAAGCAAGATGACAAATTATATCAAATTCATCAAATTCTCCTCCAACTTCATCTTTTAAAATATCAAAGTATATATTTTTCTTTTCTAATTCCTGTAAAATAATATTCTTTTTATCGGTACTATCCCATTTCTTCAAAAAATCATCTAAGCTTGCAAAATCATTTCTTAAAGTTTTTCTTGTAAAATCAGTATAAGATTCTGTTTTTAATTTCCCATCGCCATCTAACATTTGAATCTGTTTATGAATTATTGTTGCTTCAACACCATCTACATAAAACTTTTTTGTTTTTAACTCTTTATTTTCAACAGGCTTCTTTTTATCTTTATCGTCTTCTTCTGTTGGTTCTGAGATTCCATCTTCAGGTTTATCTGTAGTATTATCTAAAGGTGGATATGTATCAAAATCCTCATCTGGAATTGGATCTCCATCAAAATTAGGGTCAGCAAACAGTTTAGTTGATTCTCCAAAATCCATTATTGTAAACCAAGTTTTATCATTGTTCTCATCAACCCTTGTTCCTCTTCCAATTATCTGCTTAAACTCTGTCATTGAAGCAATATTGGTATCTAGAACTATCAGTTTACAAGTTTTAGCATCAACTCCCGTTGTTAATAGTTTTGATGTCGTTGCAATTACAGGATATTTTTCTCTAGGTGATATAAAGTTATCTAATTGAGCTTTTCCCTCTTTATTGTCGCCTGTAATAGTCATAACGTATCTACTATCAAGTTTCATTAAATCTGTATTTTCATTAGAAAGGTTCATTGCCATCTCTTGTGCATGCTCTATATCTTTACAAAAAACAATCGTTTTCATATATCTATTATTTTCTTTCATAAAATCAGCTATCGTCTTAGCAACAATTTTATTTCTATCAAATAAAACTATATTTTTATTAAAATCACTAGCTTCAAAAACTTTATCTGTAATAATATTTCCATATTTATCTTTTTGATTTTTATATGGTCTAAATCCTGTAGCATCATTATTTATAACATATTTAACAACTTTATACGGTGCTAAAAACCCATCGTCTATTCCTTGTTTTAAAGAATATGTATAAATAGGCTCACCAAAATAATGGCTACTACTAACATCCTTTGTTTCCTTAGGAGTTGCAGTTAAACCTATCTGAGTTGCAGAGCTAAAATATTCTAATATGTCTCTCCAAGCACTATCCTCTTTAGCACTACCTCTATGACACTCATCTATAACTATTAAATCAAAAAAGTCTTTTCCGAATTCTTTATAAACTTGTTGCCAATCTTCGTTTCCAGTCATAGATTGATAAAGTCCTAAATAAATTTCATGAGCTTTACCTATTTTATCTCTACTGATTTTTGTCATAATCCCCTCAAATGATCTAAAATCATTTGTCATAGTTTGGTCAACTAATATATTTCTGTCAGCTAAAAATAGGATTCTTTTTTTTGCTCTAGATTTCCAAAGTCTATATATTATTTGAAATGCTGTATATGTTTTTCCTGTTCCTGTTGCCATAACTAAAAGAATTCTATCTTGTCCTTTAGCAATAGCTTCAACAGTTCTATTTATAGCAATTCTTTGATAATATCTTGGAGATTTAGCTCCTTTCATATAATAGTAACTTTCTTCTATTATCTCTCTTTTATCCAAAGGTATATTTTCTGCATCATAGTATCTTAAAAGTAAATCTTCTGGAGTTGGGAATTTATTCAACGATATTTCAGTTGTTACTCCTGTTAATCTATCAAACTCTAAAAATCCCTTTCCATTTGATGTATAAACAAAAGGAATGTCTAAAATTTCTGCATATTCCCTCCCTTGTTGCATTCCTTCACTAAGAGGTAAACTATTTTTTTTAGCTTCTATTATAGCTAGAGGCATATTTGATTTATAGCTTAATACATAGTCAGCTTTTTTAACCTTTCCTCTAATACTTTTATTTTTTATAACATTAATACGTCCATCTGTAAAAACGTATTCTCTGATTACTTGTTCGTCCTTCCAATTTGAATTTCTAAGACTAGGATCTATATATTTAGCCCTAACATCTTCTTCACTAAACTCAACTTTATGAATGGGGTCTATAGTATTCATATGCCCTCCCTAAATACGTTATATTTTATTAATTAAACTCCTCTTGTATTTTAACATAAAATGACACCAAAAACAAAAAGGATGCTAAAAGCACCCTTACATATCTAGCTCATCTATATCAATTGAGTTTAAAACTTCTCTTAAAGTTATTAATTCATCTTTAGACAAAGTTATTCCTTTTCCCATCTTCTCATGGTCTTCA
>OGCU01001003.1_pt1 | contig 10668 bp, 7 predicted proteins | sample 1570251 | NCBI WGS metagenome assembly OGCU01 (sample SAMEA2582182, study PRJEB24529) | metagenome | biome: Human gut stool | place: China | collected 2011
CCATAGCTGTTAAGAGAATTTCCCAATGGTCAAAGGCGAGGTCATCATGTGACAGTTGTTTTTCGCCATCAACAAGTTGCAGTTGACCGTCTACCATGGTGATGTCTAACCAATGCGTAGACGCTGCATCGTCGGCAGCCTTTTCCACTTGAATGTCGTTGAAGGTCATGAAGCAGAGGTAAGCCACTGTAATGGTCCACATTCGAGGATCCCGATAAGGTGTTCCCACTGTAATGAGTTGCTCAATATGATCAGGGTCGAGTTTAACGGATGTTTCCTCCTGTACTTCGCGACAGACAGCTAGATTGAGGTCTTCTTGCTCCTGGACGAAGCCACCACTGAGGGCGTATTTCCCCATGAATGGATGGTTTTTTCGTTTGATAAGTAAGGTTTGGACTCTTCCTTCATAATAGCGGAAGATGACCGAGTCAACGGTCACTGAGGGCTTAACGTACTTATCCATTTCCTCTCGCTGATAGATGTCCAAAAATTCTTTTTCGCTACCAGAGTTTTCGAAGGTTCTAGTCATATGTTTCCTCCATGTTTGTATTGTAAGTTTTAAGTGATGATTACGTTGGATTGGTCTTTTAAATCTCGATGTGTAGACGTTCTTTGATTGCTTTTTTGGCATTGTGGTAGTTGTCCGCAAAGAAGCTGTCACTATTACTATTTTCCCCTAAAATAACGATTTTATCCTTGAATGGTGATAGGAGGTCTAAGAGATGCTTGGTAAACCAGTCACGTGTTTGGCTATCAGCCATAGTCATGTCACGGAAGCCATCATCCACGTAGTTTGATTTTGGCAGAATTACAAAAATCAAATCCCATTTTTCACGGGCTTGAGTTACCTGATAGAGCCGATCCAGCATATCAAATTCTTCTTTAGAAATATTTTCTTTCAAATAGTAGTCGATATAAACTTTTGTGACTGTTGAGTTGGTATCGGCAAAGATAAGTCCTGAGTGCTGCCCTTTATCAATGATATCAGAGGTCTGGGCATATTGATCTGTTAGGAGGTGAACATAGTCGTTGGTATCTAACTCGTCATCTCGTACATTATACTTTTCTTGATATTCCCTAGCATATTCAAGAGAGCAGGGAGCGTTGTAAGTTCGGGCCAAATCTTTAACAAGAGTAGTTTTTCCACCGCTAGCAGAGCCCACGACAAGAACCTTATGAGTAAAGTGACGACGGAAAGGCTTGGTGATAAAACGCCAATTTTCCATCGGATTGTCGCGAATCTCAGTAGCAGAGATATTGATAATAGACCGTTCGATGAGTTCTACCTGAGCTTGAGGATAATAGCGATTGAGCTCGGTCACGTACTCTGGCTCTCCAACATAAAAGGTAATCTTTTCAGGATTATCCGTATTTTTAGAGATAAGCTCTTTGACACGATTAACCCAAGGTACCCATCCCTCGGGATAGGCTGGCATCCCAGCCTCATCCAGTTTATCCACAACGACTAATTCATCATCATAGAAAACTTCTCGAACATAACGGAAACGTCGATTGAGTGATAGGCCTGCGCGTGTCCCACGATCTTCTTGTGTGTTGCTGCCACTTACGATGACGAGCACATTGTCATTAGCGCGTTTTGCCTTGGTAATAAGGTCAACGTGCCCAACATGCATTGGAGCGAAAGTTCCAAAAACAATGCCGATGCGCTTTCCTGATAATTGTTTTCTTTTCATAAAAAATGATCCTTTTTCAAGATTTAGTAAAATTACTAAATTTATGATAGCATAGTTGGCAATCTTTGTAAATGTAAAAATAGTAAATTTACTAAATTGTTTTTAGGATATTTTAGCTTTAAAGTTGAAAAAAAGTTTAAAAAATTTTAGAGAAAAACTAGAAAAATAGAATCCGTTTACATTGTTGAATTGACAACTTTTTAGGAGTAGCTTAAAAAAGATAGATTACTTGCTATGTTATAAAACCTAACATAAAAATCAAAAAAATAGCAGAAAATACTTGACAAGAAGATTCTGAAAATTTATACTATTCATGTAATTAAATTACTAAGGTAATTATTTGAAAGGAAACATTGATATGACAACAGGTAAAGAGTACGTTGCTAGCGTTTTTGAAAAAGTGAAAGCTCAAAATGGCCATGAGGCTGAGTTCCTTCAAGCAGTTGAAGAAGTTTTCGATTCACTTGTTCCTGTCTTCGATAAATATCCTAAATATATTGAAGAAAACCTTTTGGAACGTTTGGTTGAACCAGAACGTATCGTTTCATTCCGTGTGCCATGGGTTGACGATAAAGGACAAGTACAAGTAAACCGTGGTTTCCGTGTACAATTCTCATCAGCTATTGGTCCTTACAAAGGTGGTCTTCGTTTCCACCCATCAGTAAACCAATCAATCATCAAATTCCTTGGTTTCGAACAAATCTTTAAAAACTCATTGACTGGTCAACCAATCGGTGGTGGTAAAGGTGGATCAAACTTCGATCCTAAAGGTAAATCAGATAACGAAATCATGCGTTTCTGCCAAAGCTTCATGACTGAATTGAGCAAACACATTGGTGCAGATACAGACGTACCTGCAGGTGATATCGGTGTTGGTGGACGTGAAATTGGTTACCTCTACGGCCAATACAAACGTCTTCGTAACGAGTACACAGGTGTTCTTACTGGTAAAGGTTTGAACTGGGGTGGATCACTTGCTCGTACAGAAGCAACTGGTTACGGTGCTGTTTACTTTGCAGAACAAATGCTTAATGCACGTGGTGAAAACTTTAACGGTAAAACAGCAGTTGTTTCAGGTGCTGGTAACGTTGCCATCTACGCTATCGAAAAATTGCAAAGCCTTGGTGCTAAAGCGGTAACATGTTCTGACTCATCTGGTTTTGTTTATGATCCAGACGGAATCGACGTTGACTTGTTGAAAGAAATCAAAGAAGTTAAACGTGAACGTATCGTTAAATATGCAGAAGCTCGTCCAAATGCAACCTTCACACCTGCTGGTGGTGAAAAGACAGTTTGGTCAGTTAAAGCTGACTTGGCATTCCCATGTGCAACTCAAAATGAATTGGATGAAACAGATGCAGAAACACTTGTAGCAAATGGTGTATTGGCTGTTTCAGAAGGTGCTAACATGCCTTCAACTTTGGGAGCTATTGATGTCTTCCTTAAAGCTGGTGTATCATTTGGTCCTGCCAAAGCTGCTAACGCCGGTGGTGTTGCCGTATCAGCCCTTGAAATGGCACAAAACAGCGGACGTACACAATGGACATTCGAAGAAGTTGATGCTAAACTCTACGATATCATGAAAGGTATCTACGAAAATGCTGCAGCAGCTGCTAAAGAATTTGGTCATGAAGGTAACCTTGTTGTAGGTGCCAACATCGCTGGATTCCTTAAAGTTGCAGATGCTATGTCAGCACAAGGTATCGTTTAATTGATAGACTATTACCGATAGCCTCTCAATAAAATAAGAAAAGAAGCCTGCGGGTTTCTTTTTTTAGCTGTTTTCCTAGAGGTCAGCTATTTTTGATATAATAAGTTGAGGTGATTATATATACAATTGGAAGTTCTTAGTTCAGAAGAGCTAGCAGCCGTTAAAAGCTTTATAAAGAAAAATCTTGGTTAGTGCTTTTGACAAAAATTTGATTGGTTTGATGGCTAGCACATTATCCTTGAACAAGATTTGATTGTTATCCTGTCTTATCAGAGATAAGAAATAGAGTAGCTATTTTTTCATGTCATTGGTTATAAAGCTAATAAAGGAAGGGAATATGATTTCATAGTTTAGATAAGAAACAATAGGGGAGTAAATAGATGATAAAAACAATTGTAAAGGATGTCTTTTTCCTTGGACAAAAATCGACAGAAGCGACTAAAGAAGACCTCTATTTGGCTAAAGATTTACGTGATACACTGGAGTTTCATAAGGATGCCTGTGTGGGTATGGCTGCCAATATGATTGGAGTTAAAAAGCGTGTCATTATCGTCAATATCGGTTTTGTTAATCTAGTCATGTTTAATCCTGTTTTAGTCAGCAAGTCCTCACCTTTTCAAACAGAGGAGTCTTGCTTGTCTTTAGAAGGAAGTCGTCCAACCAGACGTTATGAGTCGATTGAGGTTGCTTATTTAGATGAACAATGGATGCTTAAACAGTTAAATTTTTCTGGAATGCCAGCCCAAATTATTCAACATGAATTGGATCATTTGGAGGGGATTATTATTTAGATAGCCTAGCCCAAGCGGTCTAGGCTATTGAGTTCAAAGCCTTAAAAATCAAAGTTGCGGGAGTGAGAGTGAAAAGAGTTTTCTTTCTCGCTCTTTTTTTAGTTCTCATAAGAACTTTTCTTCTTGACAATAGTTCTCATAAGAACTAAAATAGTTTCCATGAGAATTATTTAAGGAGGAACTTGTGATGCATGGAAAAGATCCTTTTAGTGAATTCAGAGAATTCATCAATACTATGGAATTTCGCGTGCAAGAGTTGGGTAAAGCGTATGGTGTTGAGCATTTAGCTGGCCCGCAAGGATTTGCCGTCAGGTACTTGTTTGAGAATCAAGATAAAGAAATATTTATCAAAGATATTGAGAAAAGCCTATCTATTTCCAAGTCAGTGGCTAGTAATTTGGTCAAACGTATGGAGAAAAATGGTTTTGTTGAATTGGTGACATCTGACAAGGACAAACGCTACAAGTATGTTCATCTGACAGACTTAGGTAAAAAGAAAGCTCGAGATGTCAAACATTTTCGAGAGGCCATCCATGAACAGCTGTTAGAAGGGATTTCCAAAGAAGATGCTGAAACAGCCTTTCGTGTCTTTCACCAAATTCGTATGAATTTAGAAAAAAATAAGGAGTAACTTATGTTTAAAATCTTTAAACGTTTAACGACAAAAGAGTTAGTCATGATTGTCTTAGCGGTGATTTTTGTTTGCTTGAACGTCTATCTAAACTTGAAAATTCCAGACTATATGTCTGATATTACGACACTCTTATCAACTAAGGGAACTAAAGCGTCGGATATTTTTGCCTGGAATACAGATGCCCCAGGGATGCGAATGCTTTTAATGTCCTTTGCCGGCTTTATGGCTTCTGTAGTGGTTGGTTTTCTAGCTGCCAGAACAGCAGCAAGTTTTACAACCCGTCTTCGTGATGATATCTTCCATCAAGTTCTAGATTTTTCGGATGCCGAGATTAAGAAATTCTCCATTCCTAGTCTTTTGACCCGTACGACAAACGATATTACACAATTACAGATGGTACTGACCATGGGGTTACAGGTTATTACACAGGGACCTATCATGGCCATTTGGGCGATTACAAAGATTGCCGATAAAAATGGAAATTGGCTCCTTGCCTTGCTTGTCGCTGTGGTAGTGATTGCCATTCTCATGCTTTTCCTCTTGATTATGGTTATGCCTAAGCAACGCTTGATTCAAACTCTGACCGATAAACTGAATAGCGTAACGCGTGAATCTCTTACAGGAATTCGTGTGGTGCGTGCCTATAACGCCGAAAGTTATCAAGAGGATAAATTTGAAAAGGCCAATACTGATTTGACCCAAAACAATCTCTTTATCGGTCGTTCTTTTGCCTTACTGACACCCGTGATGACTGCTGTATCAAGTGGTTTGACACTGGCTATTTATTGGATTGGTGCGTATTTGATTGAAGATGTTAAGATTCCAACAGATCCAACTAAGATTGCTGGTGCTATGGAAAATAAGGTCCATCTCTTCTCAGACATGGTGGTTTATTCATCTTATGCCATGCAGGTTGTTATGGGATTCATGATGATGATTGTTGTTTTCTTCCTTCTTCCACGTGCAGTTGTAGCAGCTGGTCGTATCAATGAAGTTCTAGATACCCAATCTTCAGTCTCTTATCCTGAACATAGTTCTGAAAAGCCTAAAGAAGTGGGTACTGTCGAATTTGATGATGTTTCCTTCCGTTATTCTGAAACTTCAGAGCCTGTTTTGGAGCATGTTAGCTTCAAAGCTAAAAAAGGTGACACGGTGGCCTTTATTGGTTCGACTGGATCTGGTAAATCAACACTTGTCAACCTTATCCCACGTTTTTATGATGCCACGCAAGGAACTATCAAGGTTGACGGTGTCGATGTGCGACATTATGACCATGAAACCTTGCACAATATAGTCGGTTATATTCCACAAAAGGCTGTGCTTTTCTCAGGTGATATCACGTCAAATATGACGATGGGAACGAGCAATAACAGTCCTCTTGATGATGCTAAGATTTGGGAAGCTCTCGAATTAGCTCAAGGAAAAGACTTTGTTGAAAATAAAGAAGGTCAACTTAAAGCAGAAGTTGCCCAAGCTGGGTCTAACTTCTCAGGTGGACAGAAGCAACGTTTGGCTATTGCGCGTGCCTTGGCACGTAAGCCTGAAATCTTGATTTTCGATGATTCCTTCTCAGCCTTGGACTATAAGACCGATCGTAAGTTACGTCAAGAATTGGCTGAAAAAACACAAGATATGACCAAGTTGATTGTTGCTCAACGTATCTCTACTATTATGGATGCAGACCAAATCTTGGTACTTGATCAAGGTAAGGTCGTTGGTCAAGGAACTCACAAGGAACTCTTGGCAAATAATGAGGTTTACCAAGAAATTGCCTATTCACAATTGTCTAAGGAGGAGTTAGAAAATGGAAAATAAGCCAAAAACATCATCCTATAAACGCTTAAAACCCTATATTAAAGGTTTCCAAATTCCGTTTGTCCTTGCGATTTTTGGAGCAATTATTTCAGCGGTCATTACAGTTATTGGACCAGATAAGCTTAAAGAAATTACCAATACTATTACTGAAGGTATCACACCTACCAAAATGGGGACGATTCCAGGCATTGATTTGGACAAGGTAGCAAGTATTGCTATGACCTTGGCTGTTCTCTATGCCATTTCAGCGATTGTGGGTTACTTACAAAGCTTTACGGTTGCGACGGTTACACAACGTTTTTCACAACGTTTCCGTACAGCTATCCAAAAGAAAATCAACAGTGTCCCTCTTAATTATTTCGACAGTCATTCTCAAGGAGACACACTCTCTCGTGTGACTAATGACGTTGACCTTTTGGGACAATCGCTTAGTCAAGGTCTGGGTACCTTAATTACTTCAAGTGCTCTTTTGGTGGCAGCCATTATTATGATGTTCTACTCAAATGTCACTATGGCTTTCACTGCGATTGGTTCTGTCTTGATAGGTTTTGTTCTGGTAGCCTTCATCATGGGCTTCTCGCAACCCCTTTTCAAGCGCCAACAAGAAAATTTGGCTAATATTAATGGTTATATTGAAGAAATCTACACGGGTCAAGCAGTCGTAACGAGTTACAATGCTGCTCAAGAAAGTAGTCAAGCTTTCAAGGGACTTAATGATAAACTCTATAAATCAATGTGGCAATCACAGTTTATCTCAGGTATTATGATGCCACTTATGATTTTCATCGGGAACTTTGGTTACGTCATGGTCTGCTTGGTAGGTGCGGTTAAGGTAATTGACGGAAGCCTGACCATCGGTGATGTGGTAGCCTTCATGACCTATGTTCGTATCTTTTCACAACCTCTTTCTCAAATTGCACAAGGGATTACACAGCTCCAGTCAGCCACTGCAGCTATTGGTCGTATCTTTGAATTTTTGGAAGAAAAAGATATGGATGACGAATCAGGTAAGACAGCTGAATTGACAGATACTAAAGGTCAAGTTGTCTTTGATCATGTTTCCTTTGGTTATACTCCTGAAAAGACTATTATTCATGACTTTTCGGCTCTTGCTAAGCCAGGTCAAAAGATTGCGATTGTTGGTCCGACGGGTGCTGGTAAGACAACCATTGTTAACCTGCTTATGAAATTCTATAATATCGATCAGGGCTGTATCACCATTGACGGTGTGAATACGAACGACATGAAACGTGAAACCGTTCATGATCAATTCTCTATGGTGCTTCAAGACACTTGGCTCTTTGAAGGTACTATTCGTGATAATTTGATTTACAACCAAGAGAATATTTCTGATGAGCAAGTTATTGCTGCAGCCAAGGCTGTCGGTGTTCACCACTTCATCACCACACTTCCAAAAGGTTATGATACTTATTTGGATGATTCTGTGACCTTATCAGTTGGACAGAAGCAGCTCTTGACCATTGCACGTGCGCTTCTTAAGGATGCCCCTCTCCTTATCTTGGATGAGGCGACATCATCTGTCGACACTCGAACAGAAGAATTGATTCAAAAAGCCATGGACAAGCTTATGGAAGGTCGTACTTCCTTTGTTATTGCCCACCGCTTATCAACCATTCGAAATGCTGACCTTATCCTTGTGATGAAAGACGGTAACATTATTGAACAGGGAAATCATGATGAGCTCATGGCAGCAGATGGTTTCTATGCTGATCTTTATAATAGTCAATTTACAGAAGAAGTTGCCTAAACTTTTCTTATAAAATTATAAGATTTTACAAAAAACCATAGAACGTATGACTGTCAGTCATGCGTTTTGTGTTATACTGAAAAAAACAGACAGATTAGGAGATTAAGATGCAATATCGCAAAGCAAGACAAGATAAAGTTTAAAAAGTGGCATAAGTGTGCGCAGATGCTTTTGAAGATTATCCCTGCCTTTCGATGAATGCTATTAATTTAAAGAATCCTAAAGAGTATGATGAGTTTGTCTTAGCTTTGCAGAAGATCCGTTTAGCTATAAAAATGGACTCTTGTTTGATGGCTGAAGAGGATGGTCGCATTGTTTCAGCAGCTATTTTACAGCATCAGACGATTTCTATGCTTAATTATCTTCAAAATGGGGCGACCAAGCTTTTCAGTTTTATAAGCATCACTAAGTTGTTCAAGTATTTTAACTTTGTTGAAGAGTCCGAAAGACATCTGGAAGATTCTGCAGAATACGACTGGTACTTGATGATGTTGGCGGTGACTCCAGATTATCAAAGAAAAGGGATAGGGAGTCGTTTCTTGCTTGAAGGGGTTGAACCTTTTGTGCGTAGTACAGGAGGTCACAGTCTTGGTTTGATTACCAATCGCGATTACAATGTACCTTTCTATGAGAAAAATGGCTACAAGCAATGTGGTTATAAGGTTTTGTCCTATGAAACACACAAACTAGGCAACTGGCCTTTTGTCAAATCACTTGATGAATAGCCTTGTGCTATTTAACTTAGATAAGCAAAATGAATCTGGCTTCGGCTGGATTTTTTTCTTAGCCTTAGAGTCCTTCTTGTCTGGCTCATTCCTTATTTTTAAGCCTAACTATGCTATAATTAGGAAACGCTATTAGAGGAGGTTTATATGTCAACTCCAAGTATTTATGGGGAATATGCTCAGTATCTCCCCAAGATTTTACAAGAAATAACAGACCCGATTATTGCGGCTAATATTACTAGCAAAAAAGAAACAGGCTTTAAACTCTATGAACATTTTATTTCACGAATCAAAGAAAGCGATTCTATGCGTGAAAAGTGTCGTAGGAAAAATTTGCCTGAAACCAGCCAATCTGCTCTCAAGGAAATCCGTGACAGTATAGGGCTTCGAATTGTTTGTGGCTTTGTCGATGATATTTACAAGACTATCGATGTCATTAAGACTATCCCTGGCGTCTCTATCTATAACGAGAAAGATTACATTTTAAATGCTAAGCCCAATGGCTATCGTTCTTACCATCTCATTTTAGAAGTAGAAACCGAGTTTCCAGATGTGCTAGGAAATGAGAGAGGAACCTATTTTGTTGAGGTTCAGCTTCGGACCATTGCTCAGGATTCCTGGGCCAGTTTGGAGCATCAAATGAAGTACAAGCACGACATCAAGAATCCAGAAATGATTACCCGTGAGCTTAAGCGCTGTGCGGATGAATTAGCTTCATGTGATTTGACCATGCAGACCATCCGTAACTTAATTCAAGAAGGAGGGGACTAGAATGGCTTTGAAGATTCTACTAGCTGAGGATGAAGAGGCTCTTTCTCGAGTTTACAAGGCAGCCCTAGAGCATCAAGGTTATGAGGTGGATCAAGCATTCAATGGGCAAGAGGCAGTAGACCTAGCTGCACAGAATGCCTATCAAGTGATGATTATGGATATTATGATGCCCATTAAAACAGGTATTGAGGCCCTAAAAGAGATTCGCTCCTCTGGGGACAGGACGCATGTCATTATGTTGACAGCTATGGCTGAAATTGATGATCGTGTGACCGGGCTTGATGCTGGGGCAGACGATTACTTGACCAAGCCAATCTCCCTTAAAGAACTTTTGGCTCGTCTGCGCTCATTAGAACGTCGTGTGAGTGAGAGCTTCACTGCCAAAATTTTGACTCTTGGTTCTGTTCGTTTGGACCAAGAAGAGCAGGAGTTGGTAGCTGGGAACGCCATTCGACTTTCAAGCAGAGAGACCAAGTTAATGGCCCACTTCATGCTCAATCCTGCCAAGAAATTAACGACTGAGCACCTTTTCAAGACTATCTGGGAGGATGAGGAAGATGTGGACGAGTCAATTGTCTGGGTCTATATTTCCTATCTGCGTCAGAAATTGCAAGCCATCCAGGCTGACATCAGCATTCTTGGTGAAAAAGGAGGCGACTTTTGCCTTCTCGCCAATTAGAGAGGAGTAGCTCATGTTTAGACGTTTACGACTTCAATTTATTACGATTGCTTCCTTGGCTATCCTCTTTATCTTGGTCT
>OGCU01001007.1_pt1 | contig 10647 bp, 8 predicted proteins | sample 1570251 | NCBI WGS metagenome assembly OGCU01 (sample SAMEA2582182, study PRJEB24529) | metagenome | biome: Human gut stool | place: China | collected 2011
GGAGTAAAATATATGATTGAAAAATCAAAAGGATTACCAATGAATCAATATTTTTTAATTCCTTCTTGTGTTCCTTCTGTATTAGGATTAGAAAATGCAGGAGCTGAATTTACACCAAATGATATAAAAAATATGTTTAATCTAGAACGAGTTTTAGGACTTGGAGAAGTAATGGATTTTATGGGAGTAATAAATCAAAGCAAAAGAATGACAAAAATAATAGATGTTGCAATAAGAAAGGGTGTTTTTGTACAGGGGCATGCTCCTGGTCTAAAAGGTAAAGCTTTAGCAGGTTATATTTGTGGAGGACCAATATCATGTCATGAGTCTACAGATGGAATAGAAGCTTTAGATAAGTTGAGAAAAGGGATGTTTTTAGATGCGAGAGAAAGTTCAATTTCTAAAAATATAACAAACATAGTAAAAGTAATAAAAACAATAAAAGCACCTAGAAATTTAACTTTATGTACTGATGATAGAGAGGCTGGAGATCTTTTAAAAGAAGGAAGTGTTAATCATTGTGCAGAGGTAGCTGTAAAAGCCGGATTAGATGCTGTAGATGCAATAAAAGCAATAACTTTGAATCCTGCTCAAGAATACAAATTGGATAAAATAGGAGCTATTGCACCAGGTTATTTTGCAGATATAGTAGTATTAGATAGTATTAGGGATTTTAATGTGGTAAAAACTTTTTTTAAAGGAAAGTTAGTAGCAAAAGATGGAAAGCTAGTAGAAGAAATTACTTCTAAAATTTTAGAAGTAGAAGAGTTAAATAGCATTCATTTAAAAAATCTTAAATTAGAAGATTTTATGATAAAAGCTCCAATAGAAAATGGAGAGCTCGAAATAGAAGCTCTTGTTTATTTAAATAAAAATGATTTATTAACAGAAAGAAAAAAATTGAAAGTAAAAGTTTTAAATGAGTATGTTGATATTTCAGATTCTCCAGAATTAAACTATGTTGCGATAATAAATAGACACAAGAAGATTGATAATATCTCACTTGGAGTAGTAAAAAATTTTCATTTAAAAAAAGGAGCAGTAGGAACAACCTATTCCCATGATAGTCATAATTTAACAATTATATATAATAATCCATTGGAAGCACTAATAATATCTGAAAAAATAAAAGAAATAGGAGGTGGTATTGTAGTTGCAGAGAAAGCAAAGATTTTAAAAGAATTACATTTACCAATAGCAGGAATGCTATCTAAAAATTCAGCAGAAGTTTTATCAGATGAAATAGAAGGAATGAATTCTATTTTAAAAGAAATGGGAATAGAGGCTGAGTCACCTATAACTAGACCTAGTACAATTGCATTAATAGTTATACCAGATGTAAAAATAAGTGATTTGGGCTTAATTGATGTAAAAACTCAAGAAATTATAAAGCTATTTGATGAACACGGTATAAATAATATATTTTAATTACAAAGGAGAAAAGATGATAGTCAAAGTAGTTTTTGATATTAATCAAGAAGAGCGTTGGTCTGTTCTTATAGGAAATTTAAAAAATGTAGTTAAGGGAATAAGAGAACTAGGTTCGGAATATTGTTTAGAAGTAGTTATTATGGGTACAGCTATTAATGGTATAAAAAAGTTATCAGGTATATTAAAAAAAGAGGAACTGGAAGAATTAGTTGAAAAAAATGTAATATTTTCAGTTTGTAATAACACAATGAAAAAATATAATGTAAAAAAAGAAGACCTTTATGATTTTATAAAAGTTGTTCCTGCAGGTGTGATAGAGTTAATTTTGAAGCAACAAGATGGGTATAGTTATATTAAACCTTAAAACAAAATGGCAACCAAATTTAAAGTTGGTTGCCATTTTACTTAAAGATAACTAATACTCTCTAAAATATAATTAGGTTTATATATGGTATTAATTTCTTTTCCGGTACCTTCACCACTTAAAACTAAGATTGTATCACAATTGTTTATATTTCCACAGGCTATGTCTGTATATAATCGATCTCCTACAATAACAATATCTTTTTTATCCAACCCTAACTTTTCAAGAGCATATTCTAGCATTATAAAATTAGGTTTTCCAAAATATGTTGGTTGTTTTCCCGTACAAACTTCAATCATATTGCAGATTGCTTTGCAATCTGGAAGATAAACTTTATTTTCAATCGGATAAACTAAATCTTCATTAGCAGCAAAGTATTTAATATCTTTTTTTAATAATTGACAAGCAGTTTCAATTTTTTTAAAATCTAACTCTGTATCTAAAGCGATAATTAATATATCAATATTATGATTATTAAAATCAGATACCTCATTTACAACTTGGATTCCTTTATTTCTATATAAATCTTTATATTCTTCAGTTCCAATGATATAAACTTTTTGATCACTATAATTTTTTTCAATATGTGATAGTAAAACCATTCCTGCAGTTATTATTTCATCTAATTCAGATTCAATTCCAAACTCTTTAAATTTTTCAACATATTTTTTAGGATTTTTTGATGAATTATTTGTAAAAAAACTTATTTTTTTTCCATTCATTCTTAATTCTTCTATTTTTTCTTTTGCACCTGGAATAAGAGTGTTTCCAAGTAAGATTGTACCATCGATATCAAAAAGATATCCCTTATATTGTTTCATTAAATTTGTATCTCCTTTATTCTTTTTAAATCATCTAAAAGTATTTTTTTATCTGTTATTGGGGAATATTCCAAAACTAATTTGCTATTTGGGGTTTCTAAAAGTATTTTTTTTAAAATTTCGTCACCATTAAATGTACCGTGAAAAATAGACTGATGAAGATCCTTTTCTCCATCATTACTGTGAATATGATACGCTATAATATTATTTTTTAAAGTTTCTAAAATTTCATCTAAATTCCATTTATTAGCTAATAGATGACCAATATCAATTAAAACTTTAAGATTTTTTTGTAGAACTAATTTTTCAAATTCTTTTTGAGAGTAAATCATATTTTTTCCAATACCAACATTTTCAACTAGTATTTGAACTCCGATTTCTTTTCCTAAAAGTAATAATTCATCTAACTTTTTCTCAATCTCTTTTTTAGAACTGTCTTTTCTTTTAGCTTCATTTGTATGGAGAACAAGAAATTCACCATTATTTTTTTTACAACAAATTAAAGCTTCGACAAAGTTTAGTTTAAGTTCTTCCCACAAGATATTGCTACAATCAATATTAAAGAATCTATAGGGACCATGAAAAGATACATTTTCTAATTTTGCATGTTTAATTAAAAAATTAAATTTTTCTGTATGATTAAAATCTCTAGGTTCTAAAAAAAATTCTAAATTTTTTAAATCATACATTTCAATAAAGTTAAGTGTTTCTTCTTTTGTGTCATTATAAAATATAAGATCACTTACAAATATATTATTTTTCATATTTCTCCTTATTTAACTAAGTTTGTTATTTTTTCTTCAACTTCTTTTAAAGCTTGTTCTGCTTTTTTCTCACCACTTAAAATAACATCTCTAACATCGATTAATAATTGTTCTGCTTGAAGTGCATTAGTTCCTGAAAAACTAGCCCATTTCCCCATATTTTTGAGTTGTTCATTAGCTACTCTCATAAGTTGATTTTCATTTAAAAATTTTGCGATTTCACTATTTTCATTTTGGATGGCAGAAGGTAAATATCCAGTTCCTTTAGTCCACTTTTCAGAAGCTTCTTCTTCTAATAAATATTTCATAAATCTCCAAGAAGCTTTTTGTTCGTCAGAACTATCTGTCATAATCATTAACATATTTCCACCAGCAGGTAATTTTCTTTCTTTTCCATTAAATACAGGGAATTTTTCACCGATTATTTTAAATTTAGCTGTTGATTCAAAATTATCCCTTTTTCCAATTGTAGTTATAACCATTCCAAGTCTACCATTTAAAAATGTTTGGAATCCTTCATCATTAGAAGCATGTAAAGCTATATTATCTTGAACCATATCAGCTAAGTATTGATATGCTTCAGAGGATTCTTTGGAAGCAAATGTTGGAATAGTTTTTCCATCCTTTTCTATCAAAATTTTACCTCCATTTCCCTCAATTAAAGCTTGTTGAGCCCAATTATCAGCATATTCTTGAACAAATAATCCCATATTTCCTGTTTTTTCTTTTATTATTTCTGAATATTTACGAACAGTTTCCCAGTCTTTAGGAGTATTTGCTATATTTATTCCAGCTTCATTCATAAGATCTGAATTAATATACATGATTGGATTGCTTATTGAGTATGGAATTCCAACTTGCTTTCCATTAACTTGCCCAAGTTCTAATATATTTGATAAAAAATTATTACTTAAATAATTTTTATCTTCAGGAAAATATTTTTCTATAATTTCTTGAGCTGTTACGTAATCAAAATTATCATTTGCATAGTTTAAATATGAATATCCCATTTGAACAATGGCAGGTTTCTTTCTCGCAGCTACGGCTACCTGTAAATTTTGTGTTAATCCTTTATACATATCAGGGTTAAATTTTTCTATAACTTTTATATCAGAATTTTTTTCATTAAAATTTTTAACGAGCTCTTTTATTGTTCCACCGCCAAAACTTTCAGATGCAACATGCCAATATTCAATTTCGATAGGCTTATTTGATATTGTAGTTTTTTCTTCTTTTTCACATCCTACTAAAAATAGACTTCCTAAAATAATTCCTTTTAAAATATTTTTCTTCAAAATTATCCCTCCACTTTTAAATTTGTCTCTGTTTTGATATCAAAATAGCTACATTTTGCTGTATCGATTTCTAAATAAATCTTTTGATTTTTTTTTATATCTTGGTCATTTTTAATAGAAGCTTTTATATTTTCATTTCCAATAGAAACTGAGATACATTTTTGGTTTCCATAGTTTTCAATTCTTGTTACTTCTCCTTGAATTCTATTAAAAGCATCTTCAGTGTAAACTAAAATATGTTCAGGTCTAATGCCAACATATATTAAGTTTCTGTTACTTAAATTAGGGATTACATTTTCATTACTGAATATACACCTATCATTTATATAAAGTTTTTTATTAGCAACTTTGCCTATTAAGATATTCATAGGTGGAGTTCCAATAAATTTTGCTACAAATATATTTGCTGGGTTATTGTAAACTTCTTCAGGGGTGTCTATTTGCTGTAAATCTCCTTTATTTAAAATTGCTATCCTATGACCAATTGTCATAGCTTCAATTTGGTCATGAGTAACATAAATAAATGTAGGTCTATTTATTTCGTGTAGCTTTATAAGCTCTTCTCTAGATGAGTTTCTAAGTTGAACATCTAAATTTGATAAAGGTTCATCTAGTAAGAAAAAATCAGAATTTTTTACAGCAGCACGACCAAGAGCTACTCTTTGTCTTTGTCCTCCAGATAATTCTTTAGGATACCTTTTTTCTAATCCTTGAAGATTTAATATTTTTATGACCTCAGTTGTTCTTGTATTGATTTCAGTTTTGTCTACTCCATTCATCTTTAATCCGAATATTATATTATCCCATACTGTAAGATGAGGATATAGGGCATAGTTTTGAAATACCATTGCAATATCTCTATCACCCGCTTCTATATCATTGATTCTTTTATCCCCAAATAATATATCTCCTGATGTAATCTCTTCTAAGCCAGCGATCATTCTTAAAGTTGTACTTTTACCACATCCAGATGGACCCAATAAGACTAATCTTTCTCCAGCTTTTATTGTTAAGTTTAAATTGTTTACAATTTTTGTATCTCCATAACTTTTTGATACATTTTTAAATTTAATTTCGTTCATATTTACCTATCCTTTTACTCCTGATTTTACAAAACTCGTCATTATTTTTTTTTGGAAGAATGCGTACATAATAATTGGAAAAATAATTGTTAATGTTGCAATCGCCATTGTTACACCCCAATCGTTTCCACCTTCAGAACTTATAAACATCTGAAGAGCTAAAGATAGCGTGTAGTTTTTCTTTTCACTTAAAATTAATAAAGGCCAAAAATACTCATTCCATGAGTTTATAAAAAATAGTATTCCCATAGATATAATAGAATTTTTAATCATTGGTAAAATAATATAATATAAGACTTTAGTTTCTTTAATTTTATCTAATTTAGTTACTTCAAGAATAGATTTAGGGATTCCTTTCATATTTTGTATAATCATAAATATTCCCATTCCATCAGCTAATTGAGGAAGGATAACTCCTAAGCTTGAATTTAAAAGCCCAATCTTAGAAATCATAAGATAATTAGGTATCATAGTTACTGTAAAAGGAACAAATAAAGTAATTAATATTGTTGAATAAATTATTTTCTTTCCTTTAAATTCCTTATATGTCATAACATAAGCTGCCATAATGCTTGTAATTATTTTCCCTAAAGTAACCATTGCTGAAATAAAGAAAGTATTCCATATATATCTTATTATCGGTACATTATTCCATATATACTTATAGTTTTCAAATGTAATTACTGATGGAATTAATTTCAAAGGTTCAGAAAATACTTGATCCATACTTTTCAATGATATAGAAAACATATATATCAAAGGAAATATCTGTAATAGAATAATTATAAAAAATAATATATGCCATTTTCTTTCTCTAGTTTTCATAATAAACTCCTTTTTCCAGTATTTTTATCTTCAAACTTATCAATACAAAGAAAAACAGAGTAGTAATTATAGCCAGTGCTGATGCCCTTCCAGTCTGAAAAAATGTAAAGGCATACTGATATATACTGTACACAAGGTTGGTACTTCCATTATTTGGTCCTCCCTGAGTAAGAACATTTATAGGAACAAATACTTGCTGCAATCCATATACCACTGTCATTATCAATACATATAAAGCTGTAGAAGATGTCATAGGAAGTACTATATATATAAATATTTGAAAATTAGAAATATTATCTATTTTAGCGCTCTCTATTAACTCTGATGGAACTTCCAGCACTCCTGCCAAAAGTAGTATCAAATTGTATCCAAATATTTTCCATGCTGTTATAATACTTATTAAAAGAATAACCAGTCCATTTGTTTTCAACCAAAATGGAGATTCTATACCAAATAATTCATAAACTTTTGATATAGGTCCTGACATAGGATTAAAAAGCCACAAAAATACTAGAGAAGCCACCACAAGAGAAATTATACTTGGAAAAAATATCATTGCCCTATAAAAACTTTTCAATTTAGTGATAAGTAGTGCTAATGCATATGCAAATATATAAGGCAGTATAAAATTAAATATCACTAAAAATACTATATATAAAAATGTATTTCCTAATGATTTATACACAACTGAATCAGTCAATATACTTGTATAATTATTCAGCAGTACAAACCTTTTATTTTTACTTATCATATTCCAATCAAAAAAACTTAGATAAATAGTTCTTGCTATAGGCCAGAAAACAAACCCAGTAAAAATACTTATAGCTGGAACTAAAAGTGCAATCATGTAATTTTCTTTTTTTACTTTCAACTAAATCTCTCCTCAATATTTATTATTTTTATATCAAAATTTTAGCAATCATATGTAAATAGAATATAAAATTAATGTATAATAAAAGTAAATGCTTTTTTACAGTTATTTTACATTTTTATTAATATCCTAAAAATAGGCTTTGACATATTCAAGCCATAATTATCTGTTATTATTACTACATAAAGAAAAACTAAAAAAACTATAGGAGTGATAAATATGAAAAAATTAGCTGTTGTTGGAGTTATGGTATTAGCTTTAGGTGCTACTGCATTCGCAAGAGGACATAGAAATTGGAATGGTTCAGAAGGAATGCATAACTTTGGAAATACTTCTTGTCAATCATCTTCAAATCATATGAATTTTAAAAGAAGTCCTGAAATGGAAAAAAGCAGTATTCTTATTGGAGAAAAAAAATTGGAAATAAGAAAAGAAATGCTTAAAGATAGCCCTGACTGGAATAAAATTGAAAAACTTAATACTGAAATAAGTACTGAAAGAGGAAAAATGAGAACTGCTGGAATGAAAGCTAGATTTGAATATAATAAAACTCTTCCTAATCAAAACTAAATATATCAAAAAGAGCAGGAATTCTCCTGCTCCTTTTTATTTAAATTTTCTTTAAATCATAATTTTAAAATATTTGATTAAAATTTATATCTAAATCCTACATTTACCTGCCAGCTTTTATTATCTTTATTGCTTCCTAATTGTTTTTCTACATCTGCATATACATTTAAATCTGGAGTGATTTTTTTTGATGCTCCAATTCCTATCTCTACCCATGTTTCATTATTCTTATATGTCTTGTCTAGTCTTCCTGTTTCATCTTTTGCTTTTACATTCTGTTCTCCTAGAAACTCATGATTTATATCTGCTTTTACATAAACTGTATTATCTTTTTTATTCCCTTTATATGAATCATGTCCTAGTTTGATACCTGCTCTTCCTATCAAACTGTGAATTTCATCAAGATCAACTTTTGTCATCTGGTTTGTTGTATAGTCTGTTGAATTTATATATGTATATTGTAATTGCGCTTGTGGTTCTATATACCAATTCTTATCAAGTTCATATCTTTTTCCTACTTCTGTTCCTGCGCCTAATACCATATTCTTGTACTTACCTGTTACTTTCGCTCCTGTTTCTCTTCCATACACAGTAAAGTCATTTGAAATAGCTCCTCCCCTTAAAGTGTAGTCTGTATATACTTTATTATCTCTTACTTTTGTTTTATACAGTGTTAGTATATATTTGTCTGTATCTGTATTTCCTTTAAGTTCTTTATACTTCATATCTCCTTTTCCATACTCAAATGCAATACCTCTATGCTCTATTCCATTTTCCATTGAATATGATTTGTCATAACCTATTTGAGTCATGTAATTATGAAGTTTGTAATGATTATCCTCTCCTACTTTATCATTTCTCATTCTTACCCATAGTCCTGATTCTCCATCTGCAAAGCTCATATCTCCAAGACGTTTATTCAGATTATCCATATATACTGCATTAGCATAATTTGATTTTGCCATTTCAATAACAGTTATTCCTCCATCATTGATATTTCCACTGCTATTTCTAGTTAAATACCAGTTTTCTCCATCTTGATAATTGCCTACAACATAGTCATTTCCCGGCTTCTTATCATTTGGAGTTTGTCCTCCATTGTAGATTTCATTCTCACTATCATTTTTATCAAACTCTTCTTTTTCAACTTTGAAATTTATATTTCTTATTCCTCTTTCTTTTATATCTAAAACTTTAAATCCTAAATTATTAGTCTTCGCATTATTTCCAATTGTTGCAAAACGTATTTTTTCACCAATTTTTATATCTTCAAGATTACTATTTTGTAGGGAAACATTATATATTCCTCCATTAGATTCTTTAACATAAAGCATATTTCCTTCTGATTTATTTATTGCATTTACTGTCATTCCAAATGTTCCATTTCCATCTCCACTTAAATTTTCAATATCAACTGATGTTCCTTCTTCAGTAAAAATTATATTTCCATTATTTCTTAAATCAATTGATGTTACAAAACTTTTACCTTGAGTCTTCCATGTGCCATTATTTAGATTTAAGCTTATAGTTCCACCATTAGTATTAGCACCTGCAGCTCTTCCATCATCTACAATTCCTGTTAAAATTCCATCTACTAAACTTATGTCTATCTCTCCTCCATCTTCTGCTGTAACTTTCAATGGTTCATTATTACTTGAAGAAGAAATTTTATTTCCTTTTCCACCTATTTTTATACTAGCATCTCCATAGCTTTCTATATTTCCATAAATTTCATGACTTCCATTCTCTGATAAAGTAATTTCTCCATATATAGCCTGGAGAGAATATTCTTCTCCAAAAATAAAGGAATTTTTAGAATCTATTTTTACACTACCTCCTTCTGCTGCAAATATTCCTGTATCTGTTTTTCCTTGAATTATAACTTCACTTGACTTTATTATTATCTCTCCATCTTCTTGTATCCAAACTCCTACTTCTTCTCCATCTATATAAGTTCTTTCTTTCCCATCTATAGTTATACTTGAACTTTCAGATAAAAATATTCCATTAATCCCAGTTATATCTATATTCTTTCCTGATATATTCCCAGTAGAACCTTCTTGAAGATTTACTCCATAATCATTTCCCCTAATACTTACATTTTCATCTCCTGTTATAGTTATATCTGAATCAAATATCCCTATCCCATTATAAGCATTTCCAATTATATCTATATTCTTCCCTGATATTGTTCCAGAACTTTCTGAAAAATATACACCATTATCTGCTCCCGTAATCTTTACTGTTCCTCTCCCTTCTATTGCTATTTCAGAACTTTCAGATACTTGTATTCCATCAAAAATTCGTCCTATTATCTCTATATCATCTCCTGATATTTCTCCTTTAGAGTATACTATACCTACTCCTACTTCTTGTCCTGTAATTTCTACTTTGCCATTTCCTTCTATAATTATAGTCGATGGGGGTTCACTAAATATTTTTTGACTAATTGTATGTACCCCATTTCCGTTATTACCTGTTATTGTTATATTATTTCCTTTTATTCCTACTATATCACCCTTTCCTACCTCTACTCCAATATCTCCTGACATATTTATATCTCCGTCAGATTCTGCATTATTATCTATTTTATCCATATATATTTCTTCTTTTTCTTCAGTTAA
>OGCU01001009.1_pt1 | contig 10630 bp, 7 predicted proteins | sample 1570251 | NCBI WGS metagenome assembly OGCU01 (sample SAMEA2582182, study PRJEB24529) | metagenome | biome: Human gut stool | place: China | collected 2011
TGATGGCCATTACATAGGCGGAAACCGCCACAAAATCCTCAATATCCAGTTCCCTGTGTGTCACCCCCACTGCCTCATATCCGTCCCTGCCACTAAAATATTCACAAATCCGGGAACCGAGAAATCCCCCGGCCCCGGTTATTAATAAGCGTCTGTTCATTCTGTTTTTATGCCTTTCTACAGATATGATAACATTATAGCCTACTAATTCTTACATTTCTTTACGGATTTCTTAATATTTTAACAGGCTCTTCTTTAATATGTTATGTCAATATGTTATGTCCTCCAGGGAAATCATCTCATATCCCGTGCTGTATTCCTCTTCCAGAAGGCTTCTGTCCCCATATTCCGCCTCCCCCATCTGGTTATCATAGGGGTCGTTTCTCAAATGGGTCATGGGCGGTTCAAACTCATATCCGAACTCCCTGGCTGCCGGAAGACGGAAGGGATCCAGGTTTCCGAAGTAGAAATCCCATCTCTCTGTGTCCCCCTCCCGGTAGGCCGCACCTCCGAAGGAACAGTCCGCGCAACGCCATCCATGGGCGTTTGTATAGAACTGTGCCCAGTCATGGCAGCTGATTTCAAAGGGCGATGTATAGAGTCCCGCCTGCCATCTGGCCGGAATGCCGGTCTCACGGCACAGGGTGATAAACAAAAGCGCCTGTACGCCGCAGTCTCCCTTCATGGACGAGGCCGCATACTGCGGAATGTCGGTCAGGGTAAAATAGCTGCGCACAAAGGAATACATCACATGGGTGGTGATATAGTCATATATTCTTCTGGCCTTCTTTAAGGGATCCTGTTCCTCCCCCACGATTTCAGCCGCCAGTTCCCGGATCAGGGGAGTGAAGCGGATATGGGGCTGCTGCTGCGCCAGCCAGACATCCGCGGGCTCCGCCAAACCATTTGCTCCTTGTTTCTCTCCGCCGTGCTTCTCTTCGCTGTATTCCAGACCGACATGGGAGAAATCCAGGTATGCTTCCCGGTTCTCAAAGGAAAACTCCACCGAATATTTCTGCCCCTTCCTGTGTTTTGTATGAAAACAGATGGTGCGCTGGAAGGCATCTGCCCTCGCAATGGTATACTCCTGTTTTTCGGCTTCCCTTTCCCCGATTCTTACGCTGTGGATTTTCACATTCTTTATCTGGGCATATTCAATTGGCAGGGGCAGGTAGACCTTGATATCTTCACCTTCCCGCTCCGCTTCCTCCTGGATCCCAAGTGTCCCGCGGATGCAAAACCTGCATCCGGCGCCTCCCTTTTCTTTCATGGAAGCAATGGTTCTGTTAAGCAGCCCGAAGTTTTCCGCCTTAGACCGGACCAGTTCCCGGTCCAGTGCCCGGTTCTCATATTCTTTCCTGGTCTTTAAGACATTTTTCAGGAAGCTGCTCCGGAAGCGTACCTCTCCATCCACGTAAATCCAATCCGCGGCATCCTCCTCCCACAGGGTTTCGAGTTCACTGTCCTTAAAATCCCTTACATTGTCCCGCAGCATATCAAGGGCCTCTGACCATGCATAGGGGTATTGTCCCGGCATGCGCTTAAGAATCTCCTTTTCAATCACAAGACGCTTTCTCAAAGCCTGGGAAATATCCCCTTTCAGCCTGCTGTCAATCCTACGGACAGCCCTGTCAAAATCCCCTCTCCACTTTAACTTTTCTATGTCCTCCGGCAGCGGAACCGCCAGAGTCTCAAAATAACTGTTGTCCATTTGAATTTTCCTCTCCTTATCATGACCATTTTCCCTGTCACCGCCCAATCTCTATCATAACCCTTTTTTGCCTTTTGCACAACCGGGAATAGACGTAAAAAGGCCCGGACAGGCTCTGTGTGCTGCCTGTCCGGGCTCATGCTGTTTCCTATCTATTTGAAAATCCCCTTTTTCTTAGGCTTCTCTTCCTCCTGGGACGTGACGCCGTTCATGGCATCGTCAAACCGCCTTAAGGCTTCCTTCTGCGCCTGGTTCATGCGTTCCGGAACCTGTACCACCAGGGTAACATAGTGATCTCCCCTGACACTGCGGCTGCGCAGCGAGGGAACACCCTTGCCCTTTAAGCGGACCTTGGTGTCTGTCTGGGTTCCGGCCTTCACCTCGTATTCCACGTCTCCGTCCACGGTCTTTATGCGGATGGGGCCTCCCAGGGCTGCCCGCGCAAAGGAAATGGGCACCGTGGAATAAATACTGGTATCCTGGCGCTTGAATATGGGATGCTGGGAAACAACTGCCTCCACCAGCAAATCACCGCGCTCACCGCCGCCTGTGCCGGGTTCACCGCCCCCTGCCAGACGCACACACTGACCATTGTCAATGCCTGCAGGTATGGATACCTTGAATTTTTTGCGGACGGTCTTATAGCCCGTGCCGTAGCAGTCAGGACACTTTTCCTTGATTACCTGTCCTGTACCGTTACAGTCAGGACAGGTCTGCACATTCTGTACGGTTCCGAAGAAGGACTGCTGCGTGTACATGATTTTGCCCTTTCCGTTACACTTTGAACAGGTCTGGGGGGAGGTGCCTGCCTTAGCGCCCGTGCCGTGACAGCTGGCACAGTTTTCTTTAAAGTTAATCTCTATCTCTTTATCACAGCCAAATACAGCTTCCTCAAATGTAATCCTAACAGAAGTCTTTATGTTGGCGCCCCGCGAGGGACCGCTCCTGGCCCTCCCGGACCTGCCGCCGCCAAAAATATCACCAAAAATATCGCCGAAGATATCACCCATATCCCCGCCGAAGTCAAAGCCGCCGAAGCCGCCGCCAAAGCCGCCCGCACCGGCTCCGCCCTGTTCAAACGCAGCATGGCCGAACTGGTCGTACTGCTGACGTTTCTGAGGGTCGCTTAACACGCTGTACGCCTCTGAAGCTTCTTTGAACCTGGCCTCTTCATCCTTATCTCCTGGATTGGCATCGGGGTGGTATTTCTTGGCAAGTTTCCTGTATGCTTTTTTCAATGCATCCTCATCCGCATCTTTGGGAACGCCCAGAACTTCATAGTAATCTCTCTTACTCTCTGCCATGTTGTTTACCTCTTAATCTATCTGAACGCCGCAAAACTGGCCCTGACAGGCAGTTTCAAAAGCACTCTTTATCAGCCACAAAGGGGGTAGTGGCCGGTTTCCCGGCTCCTAAGCCCCCTGTTTGTTTTATCTGGATTTACTTCCTTGGATTTATACTTCCTTGAAATCAGCGTCCACAACGTCATCGCCGCCTGCTGCATTTCCAGCGCCGCCCATGTCCGGGCCTGCCTGGCCTGCCGCGCCGGAGGCCTGCGCCTGCTCATAAACCTTCGCAAACAGCTTCTGGGCGCTGTTCATCAGCTTCTCTCTGCCGGCCTTGATGTCCTCTACCTGTGCGTCTGTCATCTCCTCAACCGGAGCGCGGTTAATGGCTTCCTTCAATGAATTAAGGTCAGCTTCCACCTCTGCCTTGTCGCCAGGAGCAATCTTGTCTCCAACCTCTTCCAGGGCCTTCTCGGTCTGGAATACCATAGAGTCCGCATCGTTCCTTGCATCGATGGCTTCCTTGCGCTTCTTGTCCTGTGCCTCGTATTCAGCTGCTTCCTTCACTGCCTTATCGATATCATCGTCTGACATGTTGGAGCCGGAAGTAATGGTGATGTGCTGCTCCTTGCCTGTTCCCAAATCCTTTGCGGATACATTTACGATACCGTTGGCATCAATGTCAAAGGTAACCTCAATCTGTGGAATACCCCTTCTTGCTGGCGGAATTCCATCCAAACGGAACTGTCCCAATGTCTTGTTATCCCTTGCAAACTGACGCTCGCCCTGTACCACATGGATATCCACTGCCGTCTGGTTGTCTGCTGCGGTTGAGAAAATCTGGCTCTTCTTGGTTGGAATGGTGGTATTTCTCTCAATCAGTCTGGTAGCCACGCCGCCCATGGTCTCGATGGACAGGGAAAGAGGTGTTACATCCAGAAGAAGGATGTCTCCTGCGCCTGCATCGCCAGCCAGCTTGCCGCCCTGGATAGCAGCGCCGATGGCAACACACTCATCCGGGTTCAGAGACTTGCTTGGCTCCTTGCCTGTCAGCTGTTTTACCTTTTCCTGTGCAGCGATCATACGTGTGGAACCGCCTACCAGCAGCACCTTGCCCAGTTCAGAAGCAGTGATGCCCGCATCCTTAAGCGCGTTCTGTACCGGGATGGCGGTGCGCTCTACCAGGTCATGGGTCAGTTCGTCAAACTTAGCCCTGGTCAGGTTCATATCCAGATGCTTTGGTCCCTCGGCCGTTGCGGTGATGAATGGCAGGTTGATATTGGTGGTGGTAGCTGTGGACAGCTCCTTCTTTGCCTTCTCAGCTGCTTCCTTCAGTCTCTGGAGAGCCATCTTGTCATTGGACAGGTCCACACCCTCGGCCTTCTTGAACTCGGAAATCATCCAGTTTGTAATTGCATTGTCAAAATCATCGCCGCCCAGACGGGTGTCGCCGTTGGTGGACAGAACCTCGATTACGCCGTCGCCGATTTCAATAATGGAAACATCAAAGGTACCGCCGCCTAAGTCGTATACCATGATTTTCTGCTCTTTTTCATTGTCAAGTCCGTAAGCCAGGGCTGCCGCCGTAGGCTCGTTGATGATACGTTTTACATCCAGGCCCGCAATCTTGCCTGCATCCTTGGTAGCCTGGCGCTGCGCGTCGTTAAAGTAGGCCGGAACCGTGATGACTGCCTCTGTTACAGTCTCTCCCAGATAGCTCTCTGCGTCTGCTTTCAGCTTCTGCAGAATCATAGCGGAAATCTCCTGTGGAGTGTACTTCTTTCCGTCGATGTCTACTCTGTAGTCCGTTCCCATGTGGCGCTTGATGGAAGAGATGGTTTTATCTGCGTTGGTAACTGCCTGACGCTTTGCGGGCTCGCCAATCAGCCTCTCTCCTGTCTTTGTGAATGCTACAACGGATGGTGTTGTCCTTACGCCCTCCGCGTTGGCAATAACAGTTGGTTTTCCGCCTTCCATAACAGCCACACAGCTGTTTGTCGTACCTAAGTCAATACCGATAATCTTGCTCATAGTCTTTTCCTCCTGATTATTTTTAGTGGAATATATTTCTGTTATTGGGTATGTCAATTTGCCACTTTTACCATACTGTGTCTGACCACGCTGTCCCTGTACATGTAACCCTTCTGCAGTTCCTCCGCCACTATGTTCTCTCCCAGGCTATCATCATCCACATGCATCACCGCATTGTGGAAGTTGGGGTCAAACTCCTGGCCCACGGCTTCAATCGCCTTCACGCCTGCTTCCTCCAGCGTCTTCTGGAACTGCTTATATATCTTCTCCATGCCCTCCGCAAGAGGTGTTTCCTTTGCATCCTCAGGCACAGTTGCCAGGCCTCTCTCAAAATTGTCGATGACGGGAAGGATTCTCTCTATAATGTCCTTGGCTCCCATCTCATACATGGCGGACTTTTCCTTGTCTGTCCGCTTGCGGAAATTCTCAAATTCCGCCATCTGCCGCTTCACCCGGTCAGTGAGCTCCTCTATCTTTTCATCCCTGGGGTCCTTTTTCTTCTTAAAGAATCCTTTTTTTTCTTCCGTTTCACTGGCAGGCGCCTGCTCTGTGCTCTCCTCTGTTTCCTCTGTTTCCTCCGGGGTGCTTTCCTGTGTCTCCGGGATATCATTAGAAGCTTCCGTCTCCTTTGCCTCCCCGGTCCCAGAAGCCTGGTCTTTTCCCCCTGCCTGCTCTGCCTTCAGGGCCTCGTCTTCCTTTTTTAACTCTTCGTCTTTCATATCTTCACTCACAGCTTATCACCTTTCATCTTTTTTAAATGCTGTATCCAGCTGATTCATCAGATTGCGCAGGGTCCCAAGAACCTTTTCATAATCCATTCGCTTGGGTCCTATGATACCGATGGTTCCCCGCAGGCCTCCTCCCAAATCGTAATTGGCAGTGACCACACTGCAGTCCTTCATGGACTGCACCGGGCTCTCGTCACCGATATAAACCTGAATGCCCGCTTCTTCCTCTGTACCGGAATTGACTTCCGCCACAAATTCCTGCAGCACTTCTTTATGTTCCAGTGTATCAATGAGCCGGCTGGCTTTGTCGCCGTCCGAAAGCTCAGGGTACTTGAATATGTTGGTGGCTCCGCTGGTATAAATCTGCAGATCCTCTTCCCCTGCCTTGATGGCTTCCGCCACCTCGTTCAGGACCAGGTCCACCACCTGGCTGTGATTTCCCGCATCGCCCTTCAGCTTGCTGATCAGCCCGTTCAGGCTGCTGTTAAGCAGGATGTTCAGATTAAGGAGCTCCTCGTCGCTGAGATTATCCTCAATATCAATCATGGTGTTCTTGATGATATTGCCTTCCACCACCACAACCACCAAAAGCTTATGCTTTTCCATCTTGGAAAGCTGGATGAACTTAAGCTTTGTCTTGTGATAACTGGGGCCGCTGATCATGGTCGCGTAGTTGGTATTGGCAGCCAGCACCTGGGCCATCTTCTTTAGAACCAGTTCCAGCTTATCAACCTTCTGGACCATCATCTCCTTAAACTCGGTTACCTCGCTCTCCTTATCCAGCATAATCTGGTCCACATAGAACCGGTATCCTTTGTCGGAAGGAATCCGCCCTGCCGAGGTATGGGGCTGTATGATATACCCCATCTCTTCCAGGTCTGACATCTCATTGCGGATGGTGGCAGAGCTGAGCTTAAGGTCTGAATATTTGGAAATGGTCCTGGAGCCCACTGGCTCTCCGGTTTCCAGATATGTCTTGATGATGGCCTTTAATATAGTGACCTTCCTGTCGTCCAGGAGCGCATCCAATGGCATCTGCTCACCTTCCTTTCTTCAATTATTAGCACTCGACGTTCGGGAGTGCTAACATCTACATTCCATAATATATTCCTTCTGGAGTCATTTGTCAAGAGATAAATCCAAATTCTTTTCATATTATTTGCGTTTTCCCTTCACCCGCCGGCACATCATGTGCCATTTCCCTTTCATATCAACTAGATAATGGAGTTCTCCCTCCACTTTTTACATAAATATTCCAAATTCGCAGCTTTTTCTCTCCACTTTTTATACTCTTGTAACACTTGCTTAATTATTTTAACTTGACAAGTAACATTTTTGTAATATAATGAAGATACAACTTTATAGGACATATAAAACCATAACAATGTCATAAGATTGCGAGGTCGTTGTATGCATTACTTTAAGAAAACCCTTCTGGCCGCAGCCATGGCTGCATTCAGTCTCACGCTGGCCTTTCCGGCATTTGCCGACGAGCCCGTGGGAACGGATGTGACCGTAGTGGAGGCCGGTACATCAGATACGTCTGAGGACTCAGTCCAGGATGTCCAGGAGTCTCAGGAAACCTCCGGTTCCCGGGAATCCAAAGACCACAGAGCCTCTGTTGTTGATGAAGAGGAATATATATCCCAGGGACCAGGCGTCCAAAAAGAAGAGAAGGAGGAAGCTCTGGCCCCCAGGGAGACATCCCTTGGACGGTTTACCATCACAGGATACTGCGGCTGCGAACAGTGCTCCGGCGGTCATAACCTTACCTACTCCGGCATGGTTCCCACCCCAAACCACACCATTTCCGCTGATTTAAATTATTTTCCTCTTGGAACTAAGCTGAAAATCGACGGAACCGTCTACACGGTGGAGGACAAAGGTTCTTTTGTAAATGGTAATATTCTCGATATTTATTACGGCTCCCACCAGGAAGCCCTGGCCAAAGGTACATACACTACAGAGGTATTCTTAGTGCAGGATTGATTTATGATGTGAGGAATAACTACCAGGCGTATAAGCCTGGTAGTTTTTTGCCCTTCTCCGGGAAATGGTTTCTGGAGCAGAAATTTTTACCAAAATCCTGTCATTTTCAGACGAAAATGGTGCTATTTCCATATTTTTCCTTGACAAGGTAAAAAAAATATGATAAAAACTTGTTTATTGCTCATATATTACAAAAGTATTACATATTATTTATTAATGTGTTAAAAATCTTTTTCTAATTATTACTTGAGCAATAGGAGGTATTACACCATGAAATTAAGACACTTACTGACCGGAGCCATCCTTACCGTCAGCCTGCTTGCGGCTACTGCCATCACAGTCCTTGCAGCAGCGCCAAAGGGAAGGTTCAAAACAGTGAACAGCACCACCATCAGCGGTTGGGCTTACAACAGCAGCACACCTGATGATGCGCTTAACGTACGGATATCCATCAAAGATAAGAATACAGGTGAGGAAGTTTTCTCTCAGAGAATGACAGCCGGGGAATACAGCGACGAGCTGTACGGCAGCGGCAAGGGCAATGGCTGCCACGCCTTTACCCTCAATATGGACTGGAGCACCCTGCCCGATGGCGTCTATCTGGTAGAAGGCTATGTGGGAGACAGTGATTTCTCCAACCCCAGGACCTACACCAACGGCAATCCCGATGCCAGACAGGAAGCCCCTGCTGCCGAGGCCCAGAACCTGATTCCACTGGGCGTATTCAAGACAACGGGGTATTGTCCATGCGGGGCCTGTTCAGAGGGCTGGGGACGCCACACCTGCACCGGCGCCGTGGCCACTGCCGGCCACACCATTGCCGTGGACCCCCGGGTAATTCCCTATGGCTCCAAGGTAATGATAAACGGCGTGGTCTACACAGCGGAGGACCGCGGCGGAGCCGTCAGAGGCAATCACATTGACATCTTCTTCAACACCCATGCCGAGACACGTCAGCACGGCACCCAGAACGCAGAGGTCTATCTGGTCCAGTCATAAGGCATTCTTTTAACCAAAAACATAATTTACAGAAATGAAAAGAACAACCCGGTAAGAGTCTTTAAGGCTTTTTCCGGGTTGTTCTTTTCATTTCCAAAACACGGTCTAGCTCTCACTGCACTCCCGCAGCTCCGTGCCGTGATAGAAAAAGTCTAAGATCTGCTTGTAACCTTTTCCTGTCTTTGCCATGCCCTGAGCCCCATTCTGGCTCATGCCCACTCCGTGGCCGAAGCCGCCTCCATATATATGGAAGGAAACGCCTCCATCCTCCCCCGTCCTCTTCTCAATGGCGATAAAGGCGCTGGGAAGAGTGGCGTTTCCGGTCATGGTCCCCCCGTCCTTCCTGGTGATAATCAGGGACGGATTTCCCAGTGTAGCGCGTATGGAGGACTGTCCTTTGATTGTAACGGTACCGTCAGTGCCCGTGACTGTAAGCTCGCCTGCTATGCCCCCCGGTCCCCTGTCTGTTATGGTCATATCCTGTATCTGGCCCGCTCCGCTTATCTGGGCGGAAGCCACGTCGGCCGGAAGGTCTGTCTGCCAGCGGAACATGGGATAAGAGGTGTCATAGGCAATCACATCCTCCCTCTTAATATAGGATTCAAAGCCATCGTTATCTTCCTTTCCCAGGCTCTTTCCTCCCTCTTTTACCTCCGCGGCCCTCAGATAGGGATATTTTCCGCTGTCAGTACCCCAAACGCCGGCATCCGCCGTACGGCCGCAGGAGGTGGAGAAATAAAACGCCTCAATGGGTTTATCCTCGTAAAACAGCATCTTTCCGTAAGTCTCCTTTACGGCCTGGGTGGATTTATCATCGGCAGAGGTATTATTATAGACCTGGAAATTCGTGCTGTCATCCACATGGGCGCCATACTGGCTGTAAGTATTGCCCTGGATCTGCCGGTAGGCATAGGTCCTGGCACACACGGCCTGGGCCTTCAGGGCCTCCTTTTCATAGGATGGGGGCATCTCGCTGGGCACTACCTTTGTCAGGTAATCCTCCAAATACAAATCATTGACCAGAACCAGCCCTTCCGGCATTCCCTTGATTTCCAGACTCCCGCTGTAAACCGGCGTGCCCTGGCTCCGCTCAATGGAACGGATGGTGATTGCCTCCGGTTCATCCGGCGTGATGATCATGCGTCCAAACTCCAGATAGGGGCTGTCAGGACCAACCGTAAGCTGCGTACCTGCCTCCAGGCGCTCTCCCACCATCTTTCCCTTGGCATTCTCATATTCCAAATCAGCGCCGCTTCCCAACACCAGGTCCGCGGACGCATGGAACACACTCTTAAAGCCCGTGTCCATCAAAAGGACGCGGATGGTCTTGGCGTCAAATTCCCTCTCCAAAAGTGCTGCGCACAATTTTCCGTCTGCCGCCACAAATTCCTGAAGGTTATAGCCCACCAGTATGTCCGACGCCTTCAGCACCTTAAAATCCCCATATACCTTATATACATGGAAATTAGGAGCCAGGGGAATCTCCCCGTAGCCTTCTATCTCAATGGCATCCTCTGTTACGGACAGCACCTTGCCGCTTAACCGGTCCCGTTTCATAGTAATTTTGACCAGCTTGCCGTCCTCCATGTGAAGGTCAGCCAGATTCCCGGCCATTCCGTCTTCCCCGCCAAGTTTGGCGCTCACCGGAAACTCCCGGTAGGCCGTACCCAGATACGCCTTAAAATGTCTGCCGTCACTTTCAGCCAGCCAGACATTCTCATAGACCACATTTCTGGACACGAGACTGGAAGTTATCATCTCCCCGCCCCTGGCCAGAAACCGTATCTCACAGTCCAGGAACGCGTCCAGAGCAAGTCCCTGAAACCCGAAGTTGCCGGCTGTGGTATAGGCAGTCCAGCTCTCGGCCTGTTCAAGATTGGACGGGG
>OGCU01001014.1_pt1 | contig 10600 bp, 7 predicted proteins | sample 1570251 | NCBI WGS metagenome assembly OGCU01 (sample SAMEA2582182, study PRJEB24529) | metagenome | biome: Human gut stool | place: China | collected 2011
ATGGACGTAGCCTGGATTATTCCGGTCAGTGCGGTCTTCATGCCGTTTCTGCTGAATTACGGAATCGTGGATTTTATCGGAAGCCTGATGGAGCCGCTGATGCGGCCTGTGTTTAAGATTCCCGGCAGGAGTGCTGTCAACGCCATTGCGTCCTTTGTCAGCTCTGCCTCGGTGGGGGTGCTGATTACCAGCAAGCTGTACCAGCGTGGGATTTACACGAAAAAGGAAGCAGCCCTCATCGCCACGGGATTCAGCGCGGTCAGCGTGGGATTTGCCTATAAGGTGATAGAGACAGCCGACCTTTCGGAATATTTCCTGCCCATTTATTTTATCGCGCTGCTGGTGACGCTCATTGTCAGCTTCTTTATGGCCAGGATTCCGCCTTTGTCCCGCAAGGCGCCTGTGTTTGCAGACGGACGGCAGCAGACAAAGGAGGAGATTCAGGCGGAACGTGTACCTGCCAGGGCAGTGCTTAAGACAGGCGCGTCCAGGGCAGTCAAGAAAGCGGCCACTGCGCCCGGCCTTTTTAAGGAAATCCGGTCCAGTCTTCTGGACAGCTGTTATGTGCTGCCAAAGGTGATATCACTTCTGACGGCCGTGGGAATCATAGCAATGCTCATCGCCGCTTATACCCCGGTATTTAACTGGATTGGCAAATTATTTGCCCCCCCTGCTTGTTCTGCTGCAGGTTCCCAACGCGGCTGAGATTGCGCCGGCCCTTCCGGTTGGAATCGCGGAGATGTTCCTGCCCGTGCTGATGATTGCCGATAAGGTCGGCACCCTGGCCGTGGGGGCCAGGTACATGGTGGTCACCGTATCCATGGTGCAGATTATCTTCTTTTCTGAAACCATCGTGGTCATGATGTCAACTAAGATACCCGTATCCTTGAAGGAACTGATTATCTGCTTCTTTGAACGGACCATTGTGGCCATACCAATCAGCGCATTGTTCATGCATCTATTATTTTAAAGAATAACGGTATATGTAGAAAACAGGGAGATTTCATGTTATAATCTCCCTGTTTGCTTTATTTTAGGGCGTGTATTCACGCATTTGAGAAGAGAGGAGAATCTACGTGTTCCGAGCAGAGGATTATGTAAAAGTGGACAGTCTGTCCGAGGCGTATGAACTATGCCAGAAGCGCAGCAGCCTGGTTGTGGGAGGCATGGTGTGGCTTAAGATGACCAGTGTGACCAAACGTACCATTGTGGACCTGTCCGGCCTGGGACTTGATAAAATCGAGGAAACCAAGGAAGAATTCAGGATTGGCGCCATGTGCACCCTGCGCCAGTTGGAGACAGACCAGGGGCTTAACCAGTATTTCGGAGGCATTTTTAAGGAATGCACACGCCATATCGTGGGTGTTCAGATGCGCAACCTGGCTACGGTGGGAGGCAGCATTTACAGCCGCTTTGGTTTTTCCGACATCCTGACCTGCCTGATGGCCCTGGATACATATGTGGAGCTTTATCACGGAGGAATGGTTCCTCTGGAAGAATTTGCCAAACGGCCTGTGCGCCGGGATGACAGGGATATTTTGGTGCGCATTATCATAAAAAAAGACGGAAGAAAGGCAGCCTACACCACCCAGAGAAATTCGGAAACGGATTTTCCGGTCATAGCCTGCTGTGTATCCCGATGGGGCAATGACTGGTATGTGGCGGTGGGAGCCAGGCCGGGGAGGGCGCAGGTCGTGAAAATCAGGGACGACGGATACGACAGCCTTGCACAGCTTGCCGGGGAGGCAGCTGATTCCTTTACCTATGGCAGCAATACGAGGGCAAGCGGACAGTACCGCCGCCAGCTGGCTGCTGTGTATACAAGGCGCCTTATGGAGAGACTTACAGGAAGGAGCGTAAGCAAAGGATGAATATAGAGTTTCGGTTAAATGGAAAAAATGTGCAGGCAGAGGCGGAGCCGGATGACCTTCTCCTGGATTTGGTGAGAAGTCTGGGATGCTGCAGCGTGAAACGCGGCTGTGAGACAGCTAACTGCGGCCTGTGCACCGTATGGCTGGACGGAAAGCCTGTGCTGTCATGCTCCACCCTGGCTGTGAGGGCAAACGGCCGCCATGTCACTACTCTGGAAGGACTTCAGAAGGAAGCAGAGGAATTCGGCATGTTTCTGGCAGCGGAGGGCGGAGAGCAGTGCGGATTCTGCAGCCCCGGCTTCATCATGAATGTGCTGGCCATGGAGCGGGAGCTTAAAAATCCGGATGAGGAGACCATCAAGGAATATCTGGCCGGCAATCTGTGCCGCTGCAGCGGATATATGTCCCAGCTGCGGGCGGTTAAGAAATATCTGGAATCGAAACAGGAGGTGTGAGCAGATGGGATATACAGACGATAAGACATCTGAGGGTATAAGGGGCGGTAGTGACAGCACACATGCCGGACGGAATTTCCGGGTGGTAGGCGCCCCCTTTATCAAGAAGGATGCCAGGGCCCTGGTGACAGGCAAGCCGGTGTTCACGGACGATCTGGCTTTAAAGGACTGCCTGGTGGTAAAGGTGCTCAGAAGCCCTTACGCCCATGCCATGGTCCGGGAGATAGACTGCGGCGTTGCAGCCAAGATACCGGGGATTGAGTGCATCCTCACATGGAAGGACGTGCCGCAGAGCCGTTTCACCATGGCGGGGCAGACCTATCCGGAGCCCAGCCCCTATGACCGGCTCATACTGGACCGCAGGCTGCGTTTCGCGGGAGACGCGGTGGCAATCGTGGCAGGAAAGGACGAGGCAACGGTGGACCATGCCATGCGCCTCATACGTGTAAAATATGAAGTGCTGGAGCCGGTGCTGGACATGCACGACGCCAAGGACGGCAATGTTCTGGTGCATCCGGAGGAGGACTGGAAGAGTCTCTGCGATGTGGGCGCCGACAACAGACGCAATCTCTGCGCCTCCGGCATTGAGGGCCATGGGGACCTGGAGCAGGCATTTGCGGGCTGCACTCATGTGATAGAGCGGGTGTACCACACCAAGGCCAACCAGCAGGCCATGATGGAGACATTCCGGGCCTTCACCCATATGGATGTGTACGGAAGGCTGAATGTGGTGGCCTCCACCCAGATTCCATTCCATACCAGAAGAATCCTGGCCCATGCCCTGGATATACCTAAATCCAGGATTCGCGTCATCAAGCCCAGAATCGGAGGCGGTTTCGGGGCAAAGCAGACGGTTGTGGCGGAGGTGTACCCGGCCATCGTGACCTGGAAGACAGGTAAACCCGCCAAAATCATTTACAGCCGTTATGAGTCCCAGATTGCGTCCTCACCCCGCCACGAGATGGAGGTACGGGTGAAGCTGGGGTGCGATGACAGCGGTATCCTGAAAGCCATGGATGTATATACATTGTCAAATACAGGGGCCTATGGGGAACATGGACCCACCACTGTGGGCCTGTCCGGCCATAAGTCCATTCCGCTGTACCACACGCCTGAGGCATTCCGGTTCAGCTATGACGTGGTCTACACCAACCGGATGTCGGCCGGGGCATACCGCGGATACGGGGCAACCCAGGGAATCTTTGCCGTGGAATCAGCGGTAAGCGAGCTGGCGGCAGAGCTGGGCATGGACCCGGTGAAATTCAGGGAACTTAACATGGTCAAAGAAGGAGACGTCATGCCGGCCTATTACGGTGAGACTGCGGACAGCTGCGCTCTGGACCGCTGTGTGGCCAGGGTCAAAGACATGATAGGATGGGACGGGAAATACCCCAGACGCCAGGTAAGCGGCTCAAAGGTGCGCGGCGTGGGACTGGCCATGGCCATGCAGGGCTCCTCCATATCCGGGGTGGATGTGGCAGGCGCTACTATTAAGATAAACGACGACGGTTTTTACAACCTGATTATCGGTGCGGCCGACATGGGAACGGGCTGCGACACCACGCTGGCCCAGGTGGCTGCCGAATGTCTGGGCTGCGAGCTGGATGATATCGTGGTATTTGGGGCTGATACGGATATATCCCCCTATGACTCCGGTTCCTATGCTTCCAGCACTGCCTATCTGACCGGAACAGCCGTGGTAAAGACATGTGAAGCTCTGAAGGAAAAAATTCTCCACAAGGCAGCCAAATACCTGGAAACAGGAGTGGAGGAGCTGGAGTTTGACGGAAAGCGGGTATATAAGCCGGCCTGCGGGGAGGACGGTACCAAAAAGGAAATCTCCATAAAGGACCTGGCAAACAGGGTGCAGTGTGCCAATGAGGACGCCCTTCAGGTGACACAGTCCCATTCCTCGCCCATATCTCCGCCGCCTTTTATGGCAGGAGCCGCCGAGGGGGAGGTGGATCTGGAGACGGGACAGGTGGAGTTAATCAAATTCGCTGCCGCGGTGGACTGCGGAACGCCTCTCAATGAAAATCTGGCAAGGGTCCAGACTGAGGGCGGACTGGTCCAGGGAATTGGCATGGCCCTGTATGAGGACGTAAGCTATTCAAAGGACGGAAAGGTCCATGAGAACTCCTTTATGCAGTATAAGGTGCCCAGCCGTCTGGATGTGGGCAGAGTACAGGTGGAGTTTGAGAGCAGCTTCGAGCCCACCGGCCCATTCGGCGCTAAATCCATCGGTGAAGTGGTCATCAACACGCCGTCCCCGGCCATTGCCAATGCGGTTTACAATGCGGTAGGAGTGAGAATACGGGAACTTCCCATAACCGCGGAGAAAGTATTTAAGGGGATGAACGGGCTGGATTAAAGTCTGGCAGGATACCGGTATCAGCATGGCTGTCCGGCGTTTATCCAATCCCGCTTCCCAATACCTGCCAGCCCTGAAATAGCAGATAAGCCTTGCATATCCCTTCCAAAAGTTGTATACTAAGACCAGTTATGATTGCGTAACCGGGCCAATAGATGCTGTGCCGCATACATGCGGGACGCACGCTGGGACTGTCAGGGATCCGTCCGGTACAGACGCAGATCAGGTTCACACCAACACCAGGAGGAATTGCAATGATTGAAGCAACGAGCTGCGGCGGTGTGGTTATATTTCGTGGTAAAATCCTCGTCCTTTATAAGAATTACAAGAACAAGTATGAGGGATGGGTTTTGCCTAAGGGAACAGTAGAAGCTGGCGAAGAGTATAAAGAGACGGCCCTCCGTGAAGTGAAGGAGGAGACCGGTGTCAGTGCATCCATTATCAAGTATATCGGCAAGAGCCAATACTCCTTTAACACTCCCCAGGATGTGGTGGAAAAGGACGTACACTGGTATCTGATGATGGCCGACAGCTATTACAGCAAACCACAGCGGGAAGAGTACTTTCTGGATTCCGGGTATTATAAGTTCTACGAGGCATACCATCTGCTGAAGTTTTCCAATGAGAAGCAGATACTGGAAAAGGCTTATAATGAGTATCTGGATTTGAAGAAGAGTAATCTTTGGGGAAGCAAGAAGTATTTTTAGGTAGATAGTAACGTATTTAAGGGCGCTCCGGCTTGGCTGGGGCGCCTTTTGACACCAATTGGGTGTAAGCAGGGGGACGGGCATGCTATAATAAAATATATAGAAAAAAATGCGGCAAAAAATTTGGGGGCAATTTCAAAATGGGTAATGGCATAGCGGGGTTTAGTGTTCCGGATTGGCGGGATATCAGGGAAATTAGGATTAATCAGTATTCTAATCAATATGTTTCCGAGGCATTGAAAGGAGAATTTACAGGATGGTTCATGGATAATATTCCGGCAGTTTTTATATCTTCTCCAACCGGATCAGGAAAAACTTTTTTATTGGACAGTGCATAATACCGTTTGTCAACATATGTCATGGAAATATTGGAACGTATAAAAAAGGTTCAGCTGCAGTATGGTTTTATTTGCTGATAAAAATGGCAGAATTCATGCTCCGGTCATTTCGTTCAGCGATAAAGGTATTCATGCATATCGCAGGACTGTGAATTCTAAGATGAGATGCTAAGGAGTCTCGGCCACGGTTGCTGCGGCACTGTTAGGGCATTCGGCGGATGTAAATAACCAATATTATACATTTGACACCGGCGGATTAGATGAAAAGGTGAGGATTGTAGAGAGTGTGAACAAAAAAGTGCCCATAGCAAATTAGTACAATTTTGCAGAATGGTTAAAAAGTAATCAGAGGTAATCAAAAGTTGGAAAGGAGAAGCCAGCACATATGCCAAGGCAGTCTGTGATGATATATAATGCTGTTTACTTGTGTTTGAGGCTTGAGTGAATTAACGACAGAAGATAAACCTGTATGCGTTTTGTGATATGCATACGGGTTTATTTCGTTAGTAAGAGTTTATTTTGGGTAAATGATTGTACGGTACGTATTAATCCGTTATAATAGATAATAGTATAATTAGTGGAGATAATAAGAGGGAGGTAGAGATTTATGCAATATGCCAATCCATATACACCAGGAGCAGGTGCCATGCCGGCGTACCTAGCTGGGCGTGATGATATTATAAATAATGCATCAAAGTCGTTAATAGCTTTGAATAAAGGATATCCTCAGCAGTCAGTTATTTATTATGGTTTGCGCGGTGTTGGGAAAACGGTACTACTGAATAAGATTGAGGAGTCAGCCGAGGAATTTGGTATACTATATGAACATATTGAAATAGCTGAAAAGGGAAGCTTTGTACGTCAGATATCTAACTCATCGAAAAAGATGATACACCATATGAGTATTACGGAATCGGCGAAGGAAGTAGCAAAAAAGGCATTAGGAATTTTAAAAGCTTTTAATGTGAGTTGGAATCCAGAGGATAATACATTTAGTGCTGGACTAAGTGAACCATCCCCATATATCAGCACTGGTGTCCTTACAGATGATTTGACTGAAATGTTTGTTTCCATGGGCCGAACAGCCTCAAAAGCAGGTATGGCCTTATGTTTCTTTATTGATGAGATTCAATATATGAAAGAATCAGAGATGGAGGCGCTGATAAATGCGCTGCATCGTGTAAACCAATTACGTCTGCCAATTATGATGTTTGGAGCGGGACTTCCTAAAATATTAAAAATAATGGGGGAGGTAAAGTCCTATTCAGAGCGGCTGTTTAAGTATTACCAGATAGACCGTCTATCCGCTGATGATGCGGAAGCTGCTATTATTAACCCCGCAAAAGAATTTAATGTTGTTTATGATAGTGCGGCAATTTATAAGATTATTCAACTTACTAAAGGGTATCCATATTTTATACAGGAGTTATGCAGTACGGTTTGGGAGTACTCGGAGACAGAAATCATACAGTTAAGCGATGTGGAGAGGGTTGTAGCAACCTTTTTATCACAATTAGATGAAAGCTTTTTTAAAGTTCGGTACGAACGTTGTACCAAGACAGAACATGATTTTTTGTTTGCAATGGTGAAGTGTGGTGAGTTGCCCTGTGCTATTTCTAATGTTGCAAAGATTTTACGTAAAAAAGTCAGTACGATTTCGCCTCTTCGTGCACAGCTAATCAGCAAAGGAATCATTCATTCCACAGGACATGCGGAAATAGATTTTACAGTACCATTATTTGATGAATATCTTCGGCGCATTAATCCAGAGTTGAAGATTGATAAATGATACTCCAGGAGAGGGTGCCATGAAATCATCGTTTTTAGATGACTATCTGGCACCTTTATTTTATGATTTGCTGTTGTTTTCATGACTACCGGGTATGTAGCCAGCCTGGATAGATAGCTATTTTAATCAGAATGTTTGGATAAGAGTTTTCTGATTTTTGAGGAAATGAATGTTATCATCCGCTCATTTTGTCAAAAATTACACAAAACGTAAAACTTTTATAAAATGAAGACCCATTTCATAATCCTCCGCAACTATTTACTTCAAAACCTCAGATGTTATAATGGCAGTGTGAATAAAGTCACGGTGCGCACATCTTAACTTAAACAACAGGAGGAAGAAAGGTATGAAAACATTTATACAAAAACTTGGTAAGTCCTTGATGGGACCATTGTCCATCATCGTGGCAGCAGGTTTGTTGTTAGGTTTGGCATCAACATTACTGAACCCGAATGTGTTTGGGAATGCATTGGCGAATGTGGGGTTTGTAAACGATTTTGTAAGTCTGATTAATGCTCTGGCAGGCGGACTGTTCGGCTTATTGCCGATTCTGTTCTGTATGTCTGTGGCACAGGGGATGTCCAGAGAAGATAAAGAAGTGGCAACCTTTGCTTCTATTATCGGTTTTATTTTATTCCACACGACAATTCGTTTCTTCCTGGGCTTAAAGGGTGTGAACGCTGAGACGACCAGCATTGAGTACCTGATGGGACAGGGCATGAGCGCGCTGGAAGCAACCCAGAAAAACGCAGCCTATGATACAGTAATGGGTATTTTCACCTATCGTATGAGCATCTTCGGCGGTATTATCGTTGGTCTGTGGACTGCTATGATTCACAACCGTTTCCACGAGACACAGCTGCCGACCGCATTCAGCTTCTTCAGCGGCAAGAGATTTGTTCCGATTATGATGGTTGTAACGATTCCGTTCTTAGCCATTGTAATGTTCTTCGTATGGCCGTTATTTAACATGGTAATCAATGGATTCGGCGCACTGCTGGCTTCCGCGGGTGCATTCGGCACATTCATTTACGGATTCCTGGAGAGACTCCTGATTCCGACCGGACTGCATCATATCCTCAATCAGCTGATCCGTTTCACCCCAATCGGTGGCTCGGCAATGATCGACGGACAGCAGGTTTCCGGCGCGCTGAACATTTTCAATACGTTACTGATGCAGGCAGAGCCGGATATGGACGTTATGCGCCAGGCTACCCGTTTCCTGACACAGGGTACTCACCCGTTCATGGTATTCGGTCTTCCGGCAGCATGCTATGCAATGTACAAAACCGCACTGCCGAAGAATAAACAGAAGGTAAAAGGTATCTTACTGGCAGCAGGTTTAACCAGCCTTTTTACAGGAATCACGGAGCCGATCGAGTTTTCATTCTTCTTCATCTCTCCGCTGTTATGGCTGTTCCACGCTTTCATGGCTGGTATGTCTTTCCTGATCAACTCCTTACTGGGCGTATGTATCGGTAATGCCGGCGGCGGTCTGATTGACCTGATGCTGTTCGGTGTACTGCGCGGGCCGCAGACCAAATGGCTCCTGAACGTCGTAATCGGCCTGATCTATGCAGTGATTTACTTCTTTGTATTTAAGTGGGCGATTGTGAAATTCAACATCAAGACTCCGGGTCGCGAGGACGAGACGGACGAAGTAGTCGATACCGATGAAGTGACCGAGCTTGGAAACGGCATCATGGATGCTCTGGGCGGAAAAGAGAACATCCTTGAGATCGACAACTGCATCTCCAGACTGAGACTTGTTTTAAAAGATACTTCTATTGTAAATGATGCATTATTGAAAAAAACCGGTTCTCTTGGTATTATTAAAATTAATGAGAATAATATCCAGGTAGTTTACGGTACTAAGGTTGAGAAAGCTGCGGCAGAGTTAAAACGTGCAGTAAAGAATAGCAAATAATTTCGTAAACAGATAATGGAAAAGTCCGCCGTGGGCTTTTTCATTATCTTGAATCACAGGGAAAGCGATATTCCATAAGATCTTCAAACAGAATACAGATGTGATGGTAAGAGAAGGGGCGGTATTATGCAGACCAGAACAGAAAGAATACAGAAAGATATCGAAACATTAGCTCAGTTTACGTCCCCTCCGGGAAAGGGAGTGACCCGTTCTTCCTATTCTAAGGAAGATACCATGGCCAAAGATTATCTGACTGGGGAGATGAAGAAAATTGGCCTTGAGATCTATGAGGACGGATTCGGAACCCTGTTCGGACGCCGCGAGGGAACCATGAAAGATGCGCCGGTTGTTATGCTGGGCTCTCATTACGATTCCGTAGTCAACGGCGGAGCATTTGACGGCGTTGCCGGTTCTGTTTCCGCGCTGGAAGTTATGCGTGTACTTACAGAAGAAGGATTTGTCAACGATTATCCGCTGGAGCTGATTCTGATGAATGCCGAGGAGGGTGCTACGTTCGGACCGAGTACCGGCGTATCCAACTCCAGAGCAATGCTCGGAACCATGACTCAGCGTGAGCTGGAGACAGTGAAAAACCGTTTCGGTCAGACTAAGCTGGAGGCGATGGCAGAATACGGCCTGAAGCCGGATCTGAAAGCAGCCATCCGCAAACCGGGCTCCATTAAGAACTTCCTGGAGCTGCACATCGAGCAGGGGCCGGTGCTGGAGCGTGAAAATATCGAGATTGGCCTGCTCAGGTACCTGGCCGGAATCGGACGATACACAATCCGTTTCCACGGTGCAACCGCAGATTCCACTGTACCGATGGACAGCCGGAAAGACGCGCTGGTAGCGGCAGCCAGCTTTATCACAGAGTTTGACAGACAGATCAAGGCGCTGGGACCGGATGTTACCGGTATGGTCGGCAAGCTGGATGTAACTCCGAACTCCAACCAGTTCGTGCCGGAGTATGTAGAGGGCAAGATCGAGATCCGTACATTCAGCAGGGAATGTATCGAGAAAACGAATTTTAAGGAGCTGATCACCGCAATTCTGAATGCAGTCAGCGCAGAATATGGCATCCGCACGGAGCTGGAGGAAATTACGAGAATCAATTATCCGAACCCGACCGGACCGAGCGTTAT
>OGCU01001018.1_pt1 | contig 10572 bp, 12 predicted proteins | sample 1570251 | NCBI WGS metagenome assembly OGCU01 (sample SAMEA2582182, study PRJEB24529) | metagenome | biome: Human gut stool | place: China | collected 2011
TCAAAATTTTGCTTAAGGTAAGGGGTCAGTTGTACTAAATCATTAACCCATTATACTTTATGATGTTTCAATTCAAATTTTTCATTTTTAGACATATTTCTCCTCCATTTCAATTGGATTTTCTACCCTTAATTTAATTATAATACAACAAGGGTAGTAAGTCAAGCTTTTAACTACCCTTAACCTTTGGATTTTCTACCCTTAACCTTTGGATTTTCTACCCTTAACCTTTGGATTTTCTACCCTATAGCATTAAATTTACGTTGATTTTATTGACTTAGATTAGTGCCGAAAGTATTTAAAGTATTTAAAGAATAAAAGATTCTTTTTAAAGAAATAACAATGAACTTTTATTTTTTTAAATAAAAAAGAGAGAGTTTGCCGACTCTCCCTTTTTTGGTTTAATTATAATGCAATTTTGTTTACCAAGACAAACAAAACAACCAGTATAATAAACCTAAACAGTTTTGAATAAATATAACTCACCTCCTTTCAATGAGGCTTGAATATTATATCATAATTTTATTGAAATTTTTTAATTTTTTAAGTATAATAGAATTACCAAGAAACAGTTGGAATAAATATAACTCGATGAGCTAATTGCCGTTAGCTCATCTTTTCTTTTTTGTAAATTGATTTCAGTTAGCTTTACGAAATCGATTTAAATACACTTAAAATTGATTTTAAGCATACTTGTCATGAATTTGCGATAAAATACTTAACCAAATATACAATAGGCTTTAAAATTGATTTTATAAAGAATTATACACTTCTATTTTTTTAGTTTTTAATTGAGAAAAATCCAATTTAATATTTTTATTTAAAAAAACAATTTTTGAATAAGTGAAAATATTGTTTATAAAAATTCCATGATCAATTCCAATTGAATTACATTTGCAAAACTGAAATTCTTTTTTACTTGGGGTTGGATATAAGAAATCTTTACAAATAGGACATATAACTCCTTCGATTATCATAAAAAACCTCCACAAATTTAAAGTTATTTAAATAAGTTGTTCCAAACAGTTTGCCAAAATCCAATCAAATAAGTTGTTTCATCGTCTAGTTTTTTAGGAACATTTCTTTTTTCTGCGTCTTGGATGTATAAAGCGTTATCTTTTTTATCAAAATAAAACTTTGCTTCTCTCCTCTGAACTCTGTCTACTTGCATAAGCTTTTCATAAATTTTACTCTCTCTAACTATTAATTTTTTGTTATAATTAAGATTTGTTATCCATAAGAAAAAACCAATAATTACTCCGTTAAGAATAAAACTGATCCCTCCAACTTTTAAAAGATTTTTCCAAAAGTTTTCTCGATATTTATCTCTGATATTTTCCAAAACATTTTTACTTTCAGTGTTAAAATTAGTAACAATATTGTTTGCATTATCTAGAACCTTAGTATTATCTTTAATTTTTGTTTCTAGGTTAGAAATATTAGTCAGTAATGTCGAAGCCTCTGTCATTAGATTTTCGTTTGATTTTATTAGAGCTTCTTTGTTGTTGTTCATTTCTTGATTTAAGTTCTCGTTCGCTTTCTTCAGCCAATCGCTTTGACTCTCTTTCATGTCTTTTATCATCAAGGGTATTGACTCTTCTAAGTCCAAAACTTTCTCTAAAGCTTTCTCTAGTGATGATTCCATTTTGTTGTATTGCTCTATCATCAACTTTAGTTCTAAATCCTGTTTCCTGTTGGTGTTCTGATAGTTCATTAGTAGTTCTTTCAATTGGTTGTTTTCTTGTATCAACTCTTGATAATTCTGGTCTTTCATATTGCTCTCTTGTTTTAGAAAATTCATTTTCTAACCCCTCCTTACTCAATATTTCATGATTAAAAGTTTTACCTAAAGTATTTAATCTAAACTTATTTTTCTTTCCAGTTAAAATATTTTCTGAAACTGTGAAAGTAATATTTTTTTTATGATCTTGCCAATCTACTTGATAACCTTTTGAATCCATTTTTTCAATAAACTCATTTTTATTTTGGCAGCACTTAGATATTTCTAAAATTGAATTAACAAGATTTAAACTATCGTTTGGAATTTCTTTATTTTCTAAAGATTTTTTAAGAGCCATATATTGTTCTTTTTTCCAAGCAATGATTTTACCTTGTTCAGTTGTTTTGTGTGGTATTTCTAATCCATGATCTTTGTTAATTTCATTAGAAATTTCTTTCCATTTTTCTAAATCATTTCTTGAGCATTGGAATTTATGTCCATCAACATAAGAAACTGAATTAACAATCACATGACAATGAATATGTTTTTGGTCTGTATGAACTGCTAAAAAAACCTCGTTATCTTTTATAACTTTATTACAAAATTTTTCTGTAAGTTCAAGAGCTTCTTCAGGGGGAACTTCTCCCTCTTTAAAAGATTGAACATAATGAAGATATTGACGCCCATTTTCTTTATTATAAAACTCTTTAGTGTTTTGAAAATCATTAAAGGCTTCTTTCCAATCGTTAGAACAATAAATTCCTTTTGTTAAAGTCGCTTTTTTTCCCACATATTCTAAAGCAGATTTAGCTCCACCACTTTTTGAACTTGGATTACCTATTCCTTTAAGGATTGCCATAGCTCATTCAGCTCCTTTTTTATAGCTTCTACATCATCAGAATAATGACTTTTTTTAGCTATTTGATTAAGGTTATTTGAAGCTATTTTTAGAGTTCTAAAAATCTCCTTTAATGTTGTGTTATATTCTTCAATATCTGTAGCCAAATTTTTTCTTAAAAGTTCTCTAAAAAATTGGTTTTGGGTACATTCCAAAACCTTGCATTGTTCTATTAATAAATTATAATCATCTTCATCAAGTCTTACTGTTAATTTTTTCATCTTTTCAACTCCTTTAAAAGTTAAATAAAAAGTACCCATTTTTATAGGGGAGTTTTTATTTAACTTAATGGGGGGGATTAAAGGGGGGCATAGCCCCACCTTTACAAGTTCTACTTTGACGATTAAAACGAAGTTTTTGACGGCAAAAGTAGTAAACTTGCGTTAGTAATTTTCATCCACAATTATATCAGATACTATTGACACTTGTAAACATTAATACTATACTTAGATTAATAAAAGTAAAAAGGGTGAAATTACGAATGATTGAAAATAATTTTAATGAGCAAAAAAAGAAAAAAACTTTTACAGAATTAAAAGAAGAAATTAAGCAACAAAAACAGAAAGCTATTAGAGAAGCAAATAAGAAAATAAAGGCTCTTGAAAAAAGAGAGAAAGAACAGAGATTAAAACCATATTTTAAATTGGTTGAAAAATATAGTGATAATATTTCTGATAAAGATTTAGAAACTATGATAAATTATATTGAAAGTAGATTTAGAAAAAAATAAAAGATTAGGAAGAAGGGATAACCTATGTTTTTAACCCCAGAAGAAAAAATTGTATATTTAAGAAAAAAGTATGAATTGACACAAAATGATTTGAGTAGTATTGAAATAAAAAGGCAATTTATAGGTATGATTGAAATAGGAAAAAGAGGGCTTACAAAAAATACGGCTGAAATAATTTGTAAAAATTTTAATTTAGCTTTAAAAAATAAGAATATTAATGATGAAATTACAGTAGAATTTTTACTTGAAACAAAAGAAGAACAAGCTTTAAAAAAATTATCTAAAATGATTGGGAACGACAAAACTAGAAACGATTTAGAAATTGATATTTATTTTTCAGAATTAAAAGGAAATAATCAAAAAAAATTTGCAGTTTTATTAGGAGAATTTTACTTAAAACTAAAAGAAATAAAGCTATCTAAAAAGTATTTTGAGATAGCTTTATTTTTATATAAACCATTAGAAAATATTGATATTATTTTACAATTAACTAGAATTTATTACTATTTAGATCAATTTAAGGAAACTGTGGACTTAGTTAAAAACTATACTTTTGCATTATTAAAAGATTCAAATGAAATAAATTTTAAAATTTTATATAATTATGCTTATTCCTTATATAAAATTAATAACTTTGAGGACTCTATAGATGTATTTAATAAACTTTTAAAGATAACAGAAGATAGTGATTTAATTTTTAAAATTAAAAATATGTTAGCTATTATTTATTATTCAAAATTAGGAAAAATTCGGAAGGCTTTAAATGTCTATACTTCTCTTTTTGAAGTTTCTAGTAATGAAAATAAATTAGTTATCTACGGAAATTACTTAGAATTATGGTTATTAGCAAAAAAAGGAATAGATGTAGAACAAACAATTTTAGATATTCAAAATTTTTTGAAAAATTATGAAACAACTCCAGATCATCTTTTTAAAATATATATTTTATTAGCAAAATCGTATTACGAGTTAAATCAACAGGAAGATTCTTACTATTATTATATGGAAGCTTTAAAAATACCAGACAACAAATTTATTTTAATAGAAAAAAAATATCAAATTTTATTAGAATTACTAGATTTGTTTATGTTAATAGATGATGAATTAGATTCTATTATAGACATTTTTTATATTTTATTTAAAGAAGAGAAAGATTATAAAACAGCTCTTTTATTCATAAAAAAAATTAAAAACGAAAAAAAGCAACTTAAATTGTTGACAAATTTAAAAATATAAAGTACAATCAATTTATAGAACAAAATTTTCAACAGGGGGAATATATGAAAAAATTATTATTATTATTTTTGTTACTATCAATTGGTTCAATCAGTTTTGCTGCAGAAAAAAGGCATGATAATGGACCTGCGTATATAATAAAAAATATTTTAAAATAATAAAAATAAAGGGGGTAATAATATGTATCAAAAACCAGTTATTTGTCAAAAAGATGGTAGTCCAAAAAATACTTGTTACAAGAGATAAAAAAAGGCTAGAGTAATTCTAGCCTTTTTTTACTAAAAAACATAAGGAGATATTAAATTTATGAAAAAATATTTTTTTGATATAGAAAAAAAACATATTCTTACAATAGCAACGATGAATTTAATTGAATTAAATGAAACTTCGTCACTAATTATAAAAGAATTATTAAAAAATAAAACTGAGAAAGAGGTTACTCAATTAATTTATAGTTCTCTAGATAAGGAGTATCAAATTTCGAGTATTTATAATGAAATACAAAATGATATTGATATATTAATAAAAGATTTATTGACTAAAGGAATAGATGTAAGTAAACCAGAATTATTTAATATAATAGAATCTGATAATAAATTTAAGAGCGTTCCAGATCTTCCAATAGTTCATATAATAAAAAATTGCAATAGCTTATGTACTATATGTGATTGTTGGAAAGATAATAACAATAATTATCATCCTTATGAAATTTTAAGAGATATTTTTCAAGAGTTGATAGATAAAGGAATGAGTACAATAATGATTTCAGGAGGAGAACCTTTACTTCATCCACAATTAGAGGAAATTATTGACTTTTTAAAAAATCAGAAAATAGAAATTCAATTAAATACAAATGGCATGTTATTAAATAAAATATCTTGGCTAACAAAAAAGAATATTGAACATATCATAATTTCAATAGATGGAACTGATTCTGATAGTTATAAAAAAATTAGAGGTGTAGATTTTTTTACAAAAATATTTTCTGAAATAAAAGAATTTAAGAAAATATCACCACAAACAAAAATAGGCATTCGAACAATTTTTAGTAAATACTTTTTAAAAAATTATAAAGAATTCATTTCTATATGTAAAAATTCTAAAATTGATTCTATTGATTTTAGTCCTTTAGATATTTCTTCTTCCAGTTTTTCTAGAACGGATAATAATTCAGATAACATTAATGAGTTGAAAAGTTTATTGCCAACATTAGATGAACTTCAAGATTATATTAGTAGTTTTACAAATAAAGATGCTGAAATTTATAAATATTTTATTAAAGAGTTCAATAATGATTATTTAGGATGGGAACCAAAAAAAATAATAGAATGTTTAAATTTTTATAAAAACGAATTAAGTAATCCAGATGATTATCAATTAGGAGAAGATATTTGCTTATTTCCATACACCTCGCTTTTAATAGATTATGATGGTAGTATAAAAAACTGTTTTTATTCAAATCCTATTGGGAATATTTATGATAAAAAAAATATTGATTGGGATACCTCTTCGGCAATTGAAGAGCTTAAAGCAAATAATATTTGTTCTAAATGTAGAGGCAAAATTTTTTCAACATAAAAAAGGTGGGAGTATGATGAATATTAATAAAAATAAATTATTTAGTGATAAAACATTATTTTATATATATTATTTATTTAAAAGTACTGGATTTATAATTACAATTTTCCCAATTTTTTTAAATGATATTATAAAATTAAATTTAAATGAAATTGTTACAATAGCAAGTTACTTTACATTTATTCCATTAATTTTAGAAATACCTACTGGCTTCTTGTCAGATTTATGGGGGAATAAAAAAGTGGTTTTAACAGGTTTACTTTTGATGATTTGTGGTATTTTATTTCTTATAATTTTTCCAACAAAATTATCTTATTGTTTTTATCTAGGATTTATGGCTCTTGCAGGAAATTGTTTTAGTGGAGCTGAAGATGTTTTGTTAAGAAATATTGCAACAAATGATGAAGAATATTTTAAAATAAAAAGTGATTTATCTTCAAAATTTTATATCTATTCAACATCATTTCTAATTGTTGGAGGATTAATTTATAAAGTTAATGTATTCTATACATTTTATCTTCAAATGATTTCTTTAATTTTTTCATTTACAGCCTTAATTTTTTTAAATGTTGAAAAAATTGAAATAATTAATAAATTAAAATTAGAAAAACAAATATCAGATATAAAAATTTCCATTATTTGGATAAAATTAGAAAAAAAATTCATTTTACTCTCATTATTAATAGGATGGTTTTCAAGTATAATCTTATTAAATAATAGAACAGTTCAATTATTATTTTTAAAATTAATTGGATCAAATGCCCCTATATATATTACAATTTTCTTTTGTCTAGGAAATCTTTGTTCGTCACAAGGGGCTTTATTTATAAAAAAATATGTAAATAAAATCAAAAATCCAATTATTTTTTTAAGTTTTTTAACTATATTGAGTTATTTATTTTTCTGTTCTAATATTTTAATTTTAAGTATTTTAGGATATTTTATTCTTTGTTTTTTTAAAGGAGCGTATAGACCCTATTTAAATTCAAAACTAATGGAATCTATTCCTATTAAATCATTAAGAGCAAGTTTTTTATCTCTTTCTGCTTTTATAGGAGCGATAGTTGCTTTTTTTATACAATTTACATATGGCCAAATATTTAAAAATATTTTTGAAAAAAATCTATTAATTTCAATATTATCATTATTATTTTGTACTTTGATTATTTTTTTTCTATCAAAATCAAAAAATAATTCTAAAATACATTTAAAAAACTATAACGGTTTTTCATCTAAAGAAAACTATATTGACATTTATAATGATTCAATTGTTTTTATCCAAAAATATTTTGAATGTTTAAGTGAAGATTTTAAAAAGGGATTAAATGGTATTTATTCAAATATTTATCCAGCTCCTAAAATTTATAAAATAACAAATAATGAGATTTATTTCGAGTACACAGTTGGAAAAATTAGTTCTAATCTAAATAAAAATAAACAAGAAATAATTTTATCTAAAATCTTAAACAATATAAAAAATAATATAAAAACAATTTCAATTTCAAATACAAATTTATATAGCGAAACATTATCTAATACAGATATATTTATAGAAAATAAAGATCTTTATTCAAAGTTATGTAACACTAAATATTTAAGTCTTATACACGGTGATTTACATTTAGATAATATTATTGTTACATCTGATAACTACTATGTTGTTGATTGGGACTTGTTTGGAATTGGATATATATGGTTTGATGTATTAACACTATTAACAAGTCCAAATCTAAAATTAAATAAAAATCAAAGAATTTATAACTTTATTCAAATATTTCCTGAATTTAATGAATCGGAAGTAAAATTAATTTTCAATATATTTATTAAACAAAAAATTAATGTATTTTCAAAATTAAAGTCATCATTATTCGGTTATAAAATGTATACAAAATTTATAACTTTAGACAAAACATTTTCTAGAGAACGAGGTGAATTATCTTATGAATGAAGCTTTATTTTTAGTAACTAATTTTTGTTCTGCAAATTGTAATCATTGCCATATTTCAACTTCTGAGAAAAATAATTATTTACAAAATGAAAAACAAATTTTTAATTCTTTAGTTTCATTTTCTAAAGATAAATCTTTTATTTTATTAAGTGGAGGAGAACCGTTAGAAATTTCAATCTCTCTTTTGAAAAAGATAGTTATTTTTTTAGAAAGTAAAAGTATTTTCTATAAAATTGCGACAGGAGGACATGTCACAATAGAAAATTTATATCATTTATTTGAAAATAAACGTTTTTTTTGTGGATTTTCAATTGGAACAGATATACTTATTGATAGTAGAAATAATAACGCTCACGAGTTAAAAAAAATATGGAATAAAAATTTAAATTTTCTTAATTTAAAAAAAATTCCATATTCTCTTACATTGACATATGATAAAAGCTTACATTCTTTTTTTACTATGAATGAACAAATTTTTATAAATTGTAATCCAACATTTGTAATGTTAAATGAGCTTGAAAATTATAAATTAGATGATTCTACAAAAGTAGAATTAACCGATCAAGTTAATACTATATTTAGTAAAAAATTAATTTTAGGATTTCAAAATTAATAAAATTTATTGTAGAAAACTTCTAAAATAAAAAAATAAATTCCACTGAATTAAATGAATTATTTTTTCTGTTCTTTATTTTGTGCTTTTGGAGAAAATACTTTTATAATGGTGAGGATAAAAAACAAAACAGGAGGAACATTCATGAAGGTTGAAATAAAAAAAACTAGTATAAATGATGGTATGGATGTTTATAACTTTCTTTGCGATATAGGGGTTGGAGAAAATGGCTTTATAATGACTCCACCTAAAAATGAACAAGATTTTAAGAATTTATTAAAAAAATATGAAAAAGATTCTGAGAAAGATCAAGTTCCTGGAAGAGTTCCACAAGAAATATTCTGGATGTATGTAAATGACGTTATAGTTGGAATAATTAAAATTAGACCTAAATTAAATAAAAATCTTTTAATTAATGGAGGAAATATAGGATATAGTATTTCTCCAAATTATAGAGGAAAAGGTTACGGAAAGTTAATTGTAAAAAAAGGATTAGAAATTTTAAAAGCAAAAGGAATAAATAAAGTACTAATAACAATATATGAAGATAACATTCCATCGAGAAAATCGGTAGAAAGTAATTATGGAATATTAGAAAATATTAATAATAATTTGTGTCGATATTGGATAACTTTATTGACTACTTAAATAAATCAAAGGAGGAAATTAAATTAATTTCCTCCTCTGTTCTCTGATTCTATATAATATTTAAGGCTTTTAAAGATTCCTTTGCCATTTCTTCACGCTTAGGTAAATCTTTACCTTCTTTCATATCTAAGTTTATAGCAAAACTGTATACCTTGCCATCTTTTTCTACCCAACCAACAAACCATCCAACTGGAATTTCTATATTTGAAGTTGCCCATCCAGTCTTTCCGTACATAGTCCACTCTTCAGTCTTTTCTAAAACTGTTATTTCTTGAACTTGCTTTTGAATATCTTTAGTATATGGTAATTCATTTTTTGCTAATTTAGCTAATAACTCACATTGCTCTACAGCACTAATTTTTAGAGGTCCTCTTAACCAAAATTGATCAACTTCTTCTCCAATTTTTTTATTTCCAAAATTTAATTTATTGATTTCTTCTTGCATTTTTTCTGTTCCAATTTTTCTAGCTAACAATTGATAAGCAGGAACTTGTGAAACTTTAATAGCATATCTTAAATTTGAATCTTGAGCCCAGCTTTCTAAAAATACTTTCTCACCGTTATATTTGTAAAAAATATCATCTACATTCTTTACAACTCCAGTATTTAATCCAATTAGAGAGTTATAAATTTTAAAAGTAGAAGCTGGATAAAATTGTACTTCTGCTCTTTTTTTATTGTAACCAGTGAAACTATTATTTTGTGCGTCATAAAGGACAAAAGTTCCTTCTAACTTATTCTTTTCAAATATCTCTTCAATTTTTTTATTTTCAGTAAAATTTAAAGCTAGCAACTGAAATGATAAAATTAGAAAAATATTTAAAATATAAAACACTCTTTTTTTCATAATTAAAATTAACTCCTTTTTATTTTTTGCCCTTTAGCATATCATATAATTCATGAATTGTAAATAAAAAGCTTTAATCATTGATTTTACTGATTTAATACCATATCTTTACTGAGATTTTATCTTTGGTAAATTTCGAAAGTCCACCGGGTGGATTTTTTGGCGGAGATTATAGTTGGAAAAAAATAAAAGTTATTTCCGCCTAAACTTTCAAAAACTATGATAGATAGTATGTCTAGCTCTACTTACTAAAAATGGGAATGTCCCAACAAGATAGCAGTAGAGGGAGGGCGGGGATTATGGGGTCCCGTCAGGAAAACGCGGAATAACAACGCTAAGGATTTTCCTGACCAT
>OGCU01001027.1_pt1 | contig 10518 bp, 6 predicted proteins | sample 1570251 | NCBI WGS metagenome assembly OGCU01 (sample SAMEA2582182, study PRJEB24529) | metagenome | biome: Human gut stool | place: China | collected 2011
TGCAATTTGGCCAGCGGCCCCTAAAATTGTAATATATTTGTACATATAGACCTCCTATGTCCTAGGCATAAGTATTTATAGGCATTATATCATAACTATATGACGAGAAAGTGAGAATAACAATTTAATTATGATAGTAAAAGTTAGTTTTCTCAGCTGTAAAATAAAAATATATGTGGTATAATACAAAGCAAGAAGAGCCAATTAACGTTCTGGAATGCGTTAGGCTCATCTCCTAGGAAATTTGGAAAAATGAGAAATGGCCTAACGTCCCGTTTGGGGTGTTAGGTCGGTTTTATTTTACAATGGGATCGAATATATCTAAGATGTGTTATGATGGGAAATATAAATTTGCTTTTTAAGGGAGTGCTTATAAGAGCTATTTACACATGGGTCTATATAAGGTAATATTTAAGTACATAGAAAAACCATTTTGGTTTCAAGCGGCAGCATCGTTAATTCGGTGTTGCTTTATTTTTTATATTGGCGCCCACAGGGATGCTTTTTTTTATCTAAAACAGTACTTGTTTGTAATGGTATAATATTGATATAAAATACGTAAAAATACATGTCTAAAAGCCATATATTGATATTAAGACACATATAGCTTTGGCAGTATTGTTAATAGTGTTAGGGCTGGAAATGATGATTAATATACGAAAACTAGAAAATGAATTATGGGAAGCTGCAGATGCATTACGTGCAGGGTCCAAACTAACGTCAAATCAATATTGTATGCCTGTTTTAGGTCTTATCTTCTTACGCTATGCGTATAGTCGTTTTAAGTTGGTTGAGTCTGAAATTTTAAAAGATAGACCTATGCGTAATGGCCGTGTTATGCCTGTAGAAGCTAGTGATTTTAAGGCTAAAAGTGCCCTTTATTTACCAGTAGAAGCACAATATGACTATCTCCTTAATTTGCCAGAGGATATCAAAGGTGCAGCTTTAACTAGTAAAGATGGTCAAATTATGACTAGTCTTGGTGAAGTAGTCAATAATGCCATGGCTTTAATCGAAGATCAAAGTGCGCAACTCACAGGGATATTGCCTAAGAACTATACAGACTTTTCAGATGAGCTATTAGCAGAAATCCTTCGTATCTTTAATAACTCTGCCCTTGATGAAGTAGGTGGAGATATCATTGGGCGAATCTATGAGTATTTCTTAAATAAATTCGCTAAGAACATTGCTTCCGATGATGGTGTATTCTTTACGCCCAAATCTCTAGTTAAGATGATTGTTAATGTACTTGAGCCAACTCATGGTACGCTATTCGACCCGGCCTGTGGATCTGGTGGTATGTTCATTCAATCTGGTGACTTTGTTAATTCTCATGGCATGAATGCGAATAGTACAATGACATTTTATGGTCAAGAAAAGGTTGAGTATAATGCACAACTTTGCTTAATGAATATGGCAGTTCATGGTTTAACTGGTGTTATTAAATCTGGTGATGAAGGCAATAGCTTTTACAATGATGCTCATCAATTAGATGGTCGTTGTGACTATATTATGGCTAATCCTCCATTTAACGTAGATAAGGTTAAATCTGAATCTACACAGGCTGCGGGACGCTTGCCATTTGGCATGCCTGGAGTTAATAAAAATAAGGAAATTGGTAATGCCAATTATCTTTGGATTTCTTATTTTTATAGCTATCTGAACGATACAGGCCGTGCTGGTTTCGTTATGGCCTCCTCTGCTACGGATAGTCAAGGTAAGGATAAGGATATTCGTGAAAGCCTTATAAAAACTGGTGCTGTCGATGTAATGGTGAGCGTTGGTAATAACTTCTTCTATACAAAATCCTTGCCATGTTCCTTATGGTTCTTTGATAAAGCAAAACCAGAGACTATTAAAGATAAGGTACTATTCATTGATGCCCGTAATTACTATACAGTTATTGATCGTACACTAAATGAATGGACAGAATGGCAATTAAAGAATTTAAATGCTATTGTTTGGCTCTATCGTGGAGAAGTTGAAAAATATACGGAACTGCTTAATGAATATCGTCGTACATTAGGTGAAGATAAAACCTTTGCTGAATATATAGAAACTCTTTCTGAACAAGTGAAAGCTATTGAGGCAGAAGGTAAACAAGCTGTTGCTGATGCGGGTCGCGGTAAAGGTAAAAAAGTTCAGCAAGAATACGATGAAAAGGTAGAAGCTGTTAAAGAAACATTAGCTATTGCCCAAGAAGCTCAATGGTTATATGAAAAATTTGGCGATGGTGAATATGTAGATATACCGGGTCTATGTAAGGTTGCGTATATCACAAATGAAGCTAAAGGTGACAATGAGGGTGTAAGCATTGAAGATAAAGGTTGGTCCCTCACACCGGGTGCTTATGTTGGTGTAGCCCCTGTAGAAGATGATGGTGTTAACTTTGAAGAACGTATGGTTGAAATACATGAAGAACTCCTAGCATTACAACAAGAATCTAATGTACTCATGGAAACTATCTCTAAAAATATGAAGGAAATCGGGTTATGAGTTGGTATAAAGATACGTTAGGTGAAGTTTCAGAGAAGATACAAACGGGTCCATTTGGATCTCAATTGCATCAATCTGATTATAGGGATGAAGGAGTTCCTGTAATAATGCCTAAAGATATGCTTGAAGGAAGAATAAGTACATTGTCTATTGCTCGAATCTCTAAAGAACATGTCGAACGATTAAATCAACATAAAGTTAAAAGTGGTGATATTATATATTCTCGTAGAGGTGATGTAGGTAAATGTGCACTTATAACGAACAAAGAAGAAGATTGGTTATGTGGAACTGGTTGTTTAAAGGTTACTTTGAATCCTAATAAAATTATTCCTAAATTCGCTTTTTATCAGTTACAAAGAAAAGAGAGTATAGGATGGTTAATTAATCATGCTGTAGGCTCTACAATGCTAAATTTAAATACATCAATACTAACTAAACTTCCAATAGAAATAACTGATTTAGATAAGCAACAATCTATAGTAAATGTACTGGCTAGCTATGATGATCTCATTGAAAACAATCAAAAGCAAATCAAGCTCCTTGAAGAGGCTGCGCAGCGTTTATATAAGGAATGGTTTGTAAATCTACGATTTCCTGGGCATGAAAATGGAGAGATTGTAGATGCGATTCCTCTTGGATGGCATGAGGACACAATTGATACTAAAGTTAATTTGCTAAATGGGTTCGCTTTTAAAAGTAAAGACCTTGAAGAAAGTGGTTTGTTTAAACTAGTAACTATAAAAAATGTGCAAGATGGATATTTTGAAGGTAAAAATGTAAAGTATCTATCTAAAATTCCTGATAAGATGCCTAGACATTGTTATTTGAATGAGGGAGATCTACTGTTATCCTTGACTGGAAATGTAGGTAGAGTGTGTATAGTAGAAGGAAATGATTTTTTGTTAAATCAGCGTGTAGCTAAAATTTCTTCGGAAACTCCTGCATATACATATTGTCTTTTTAGGAGTGATGAATTATTTATAAAGATAAATAATATTGCTAATGGAGCAGCACAACAGAATGTAAGTCCTATAAGAATTGGAAAAATAAAACATCTGTTTCCAAATGACAAATTGATTATGGATTTTGAGAGAGTGGCGGGGCCTATTCTGAAAAGAGTAGTTTTAATGAAAAAGAATATAATCTTGTTAGAGGAATCCCGCGATCGTTTACTCCCTAAGCTTATGAGTGGAGAAATAGAGGTGTAAAGGAGGTGTTACTATGAGCCATGATTATTCTGAAGAGAAACTAGTTCAGGATAGTGCTTGTGATGTACTACAGAATAAATTGGGGTGGAAGGTTGCGTATGCATATAATACTGAGCAACTCGGAGTAGATGGCACATTTGGTAGGACTAGTTATAAAGAAGTCTTGTTGACTAGAGAAATCCGTAAGGTCCTTAAACGACTCAATCCTTGGATTAATGAGCAACAAATCATAGAGGCAATTACTAAATTAACTCGTAGAATATCAACAGCATCTTTAATACAAATCAATGAAGAGAAATACAATTATCTTCGTGATGGTATTCCTGTAACAGTTAAGCGTCCTGATGGGAGAACAGAGATTAAAAAGGCTGCCATTATAGATTTCAATAATGCACATAATAATGAATTCTTAGCAGTAAAGGAGTTCATTGTCCATGGTGATTTGTATAATCGGCGAGCAGATATTGTTGGCTTTGTGAATGGTATTCCTTTGCTGTTTATTGAGTCGAAACGGCCGGATATAGATGTACGAAATGCATATGAGGATAACTACAAGGATTATCTAGATACTATTCCACAATTGTTTTATTATAATGCCTTTGTAATGCTTTCTAATGGCTTAGAAGCAAAGGTTGGTACTGTTGGCAGTAAATACGAATTCTTTCATGAATGGAAACGTCTAGATGAGGATGAAAAAGGGAGTGTAGCTTTTGAAACTATGCTTCTCGGTATATGTCAAAAGGAAAATTTCCTTGATTTGTTAGAGAATTTTATCCTCTTTGACCATTCTGATGGTCGTACTGCTAAAATATTAGCTCGGAATCACCAATACTTAGGTGCAAATAAGGCGGTAGAGGCGTATGCTGATAGAAAATTAAGGGCTGGTAAACTTGGTGTCTTTTGGCATACACAAGGTTCTGGTAAAAGCTATTCTATGGCTTTTTTTGCACAGAAGATACGTCGCAAGATGGCCGGTTCACCAACCTTTGTAGTTCTTACAGATCGAGAAGAGCTGAATACACAAATTAGTGACACCTTTGAAAATTGTGGCATTCTTGGTAAGGATAGTAAGGCAAAACAATGTATTGCCACTAGTGGTGAGGATTTAATTACCAAATTAAAGGGGAATCCTAGTTTCATCTTTACATTGATTCACAAGTTTAATAAACCTGATGTAGAGCCGATTTATCCTGATCATGACATCATTATCATGTCTGATGAGGCTCATCGTAGTCAGTATGGGCTATATGCAGATAATATGATGAAGCTATTGCCAACAGCGGCCCGTATTGGGTTTACAGGTACACCATTACTTTCATACGATAATATTACAGAACGTACCTTTGGTGGCTATATATCGGTCTATGATTTTAAACGAGCTGTTGAAGATGGTGCAACGGTGCCATTGTATTATGAAAATCGTGGTGCTAAGCTAGATGATTTACAAAATCCAGAGATAACCGATGAAATTCTTGATGCTATCGAAGCAGCAGATCTAGATAGTGCACAACAAGAGAAGTTAGAGAAGGAATTTGAAAAGTCAATTCACATTCTTACTGCTGAGCCGAGACTTCGTTCTATTGCTAAGGACTTTGTACGACATTATTCCGATGTGTGGACTAGTGGTAAAGCCATGTTTGTGTGCTTAAATAAAGTTACCTGTGTTCGTATGTACGATTATGTACAGGAATACTGGAAAGAAGAAATTAAGCACCTAAAAAAACAAATTAAAGCAGCGACACAACAAGAAGCACAAGAACTAGAACGCAAACTAAAATGGATGGAAGAAACGGATATGGCTGTTGTTATTAGCCAAGAACAAAATGAAATCCAAACATTTAAAGCTTGGGGACTAGATATTGAAACGCATCGACGGAAAATGGTAAAACGAGATCTCGATAAAGAGTTTAAAGATTCAGATAATCCATTACGTATTGTGTTTGTATGTGCTATGTGGCTTACAGGCTTTGATGTTAAGTGCTTGTCCTGTTTATATCTAGATAAACCATTAAAAGCACATACCTTAATGCAAACAATTGCTCGTGCTAATCGTGTCAATGAAGGGAAGAGTAATGGTTTAATAATCGATTATATTGGTATTGTAGACGCACTTAAAAAGGCATTAGCTGAATATACGGCAAATGTTGGTAATCATGATGGCGTAGATCCAACCATCGATAAGGAGAAGCTCGTTTCTCGCATACTAGAATTAATCAATATGGTAATATTCTTTTTTAAACAAAAGAAGATATATATAGAAGATTTTTCTGATGCTAAAACTAATGCTTTTGATAGATTATCGAATTTAAATGAGGCCGCCAATACTGTCTGCGATACTGTAGCAGATAAACAAACCTTCATTGCTTGTGCATCAGAGTTGCATAAGTTGATGAAATATATTGAGCGTGATGATATTTCTGTGGATACACGAAGAGTGTATGAGACAATTGCAGCAATACATCGGATGTTAAAGCCTAAGCACCGAGATGTAGATACTACTGACTTGATGGTTACTATTAATGCGATTATTAGTGACCATATAGGGATGAAAGAATCTCTAGGACAAACAGAAGATGCAGTCGGTTCAGCGTATATAACTCGTATTGATATAAGTGCTATCAATTTTAATATTCTGCGTAAAGAGTTCACGAGGATCAAACATAAGAACTTACTATTCAATGATTTAGGTGATTTTATTGAACGTAGTTTGGATAGACTGGTAGCAGCTAATCCTAATCGCAGGAATTACTATGAGCGCTATAGACAAATTATTGAAGATTATAACTCTGGAAAAGACCGTACTAATATAGAAAAAACATTTGAAGCATTAATACAGTTAGTAAAAGAGTTAACGGAAGAAGAATCCCGCTATATCCGTGAAGGGTTTACCACTGATGATGAATTGGCTATCTTTGATTTGTTAACAAGAGGCAATCCTAATAAAGCAGATATTAAGAAAGTAAAAGCGACTGCTACAGAGATGTATACCAAAATAACAGAAGCAATTTCTAAGATGGATCACTGGACAGATAAGGATGAAACAACAGCAGAGATACAAAATCTAATTCGTGATATCCTTTGGCGAGAACTTCCCGAAAGCTATGATGAACAACAAATTGAAGTTTGCCGTGGAGATGTTTTTGAGTATGTATATACTAGATTTGGGTATATGGCATAGATTAAAGTCTTTTATTCATCAAATCTTCATTGACAGTATCGAAAGAGTAGTGTTATTATCATAGTAAGCTATACAGGTTACAATAGTAGCAGAAACGGCTATAGTGGATTAGGAAAAAGGTCACCTCGCTTTTGGGAGGTGGCCGTTTTATATATGGGGATATAACTATGTCAAAGGTACCAAAAGTGTGGTGTTCTTTTGAGGAGCAAGCAGATAAATTGATTGAACGGGGGTTGATAGTCAATAATAAGGTAGAATTGATTGAATTTTTAAAGTCTCATAACTACTATTATTTGACTGGATATTTATACCAGTATTTTGACGAAAATACAAAGACATATAGTGATACTACTAACAAAGATGGCAAATTAACATATTATAAAATTCGTGAAATAATAAGCTTTGATTCTTTTTTGCGAGCTTTAATTAATTATCAGATGGATATTATCGAACGCGATATTAAAACAAAAGTTGCATACTATATAGGTGAAAAATATGGTGCATTAGGATACTTAACTGATTCACAGTTTACTCAACAGACTGAATTTGAAAAATTTAAAGAGCTATTAAATAATTACATACGTCAAAATAGGAACCAAGAGTTTATTAAACATCATGATGATAAATATGATAGTAAACTTCCTATTTGGGTCGCAGTTGAAATTATGCCGTTAGGAACGCTGTTAAAGCTATTTTCGTATTCAGATATTAAAACTAAGCGTAAAATTGTAAAATGCTACTCCTTTAATGATTTACGTAAATTTGAAAGTTGGTTTTATTGCTTAGTTAAATTTAGAAATCTAGTAGCGCATAATAATCGATTATATCGGTACAATATCAAAATGACTCCAAAGCGTTCTCAAGTCTATCCAACACTGACAGGTAAAGTATTTGATTATATTGTTGTACTTTCAGAATTATATCCTCGAGATTCTAAGTTGACCTGGAATGGTATGTTTATAAATGTTATCCAGAATATAGTAGCAAAACAATCTTTTGTTGATTTGATAGAGTATGGATTTCCTGAAAATTGGAATAATATCATAAAACTATAGACTTAATGTATTTAAGGCTCAGTTTATAATTTATTAAAGAGGCTACTTACGTAGCCTATTTCTTTTGTATAAATGGAGAATAAGGCTTATGTATTTAAGAAATCTTTCTAGGAGGACATCATGGATTTAAAAGAAGTAAACTTACTTTCAAAAGAAATAAGAAATAAATATTTTGAACTAGAAACAGAGATACATGGTTCTGTTTGGTCGGTAGAAGAAGATGCATTGGCATTCTTAACTGATGCGGGCTTAGTGGGGCGATTAACTATGGATAATCAAGGTCGTTGGCCCAGTGCTGACAAAGAATTGCTACCCTCCAAAATCGGTGAATGTGTATGGTGGTTAGCAATCCTTGCGGAACGGATGGATCTAAGCTTTGAGGACTGTGTAGAAATGTTTCTCACTGAAAGATTAAAAGATCTGAAGTGAGTTTATAACAGTCGAGATATTACTCTTAATCCTCATGCGTGCAAAAGTCCTCGAAGAGTGATAAAATATAGATTATATATTCATTTTTAGAAAAGAGGCTATTATGGAACGGATTCAAGATCTTGTGTACACACATGTGCAGGGTGGCCAGTTTAGATGGGTTACTGTCAGCACATTGATGCTCGCATTGGGCACGATATTGCATTTGGTGAGCCCTAGTGTGGCTGGGGTAACGCCAAACTGGACAATTGCTACATACTGCGTAGCTATTTTATTGACTCGCCCTAGTTTGAGTCAAACCTTGGGGATTGGCCTTGTGGCAGCCCTCATCAACGTATTGACATCTAAGTCAGCATTCCCGTACGGCAACTTGTTGTCTGAACCAGGCGGTGCGTTGACGGCAGCTCTCGTGACACGTGCTATGTTGTCCGTAAAGTTTCGCAAAATCGGTGGCTTTGATTTGACGCCAATTCTATCTGGCTTCTTAGCCACAGTTGTATCTGGCGGTATCTTCGTTACCATCTTGTGGAAAGTGTTGGGCTTGCCAGACAATGTGTACATGTACGGTATGTGGCCAATGGTTCTTATCGTAGGCGCTTTGAATGGTGCCATTACACCAATCTTGTACATTCCGGCTCAACGTTTATTCTCTAAACGCGGTATGTTGCCAAGTGCAGAGGAATTGGGCTCCGATCACAGCCATTTGACAATCTTGCCTGAGCGCCAAGCTAAGATTTCCATTGAACACGTAAACTACTACCATCCTAAGGCGACGACGCCATCTCTTGAAAATATCAATCTTGATGTACATGATGGTGACTTCTTAGTGATAACAGGTCCTGCAGGTTGTGGTAAAAGTACCCTTTGCATGGCTATGGTAGGGGCTGTGCCTAAATTCTACGGCGGCCGCCTTGAAGGCATGGTCTTTGTAGATGGTAAAGCGACTACGCAAATGGAAATTCCAGAGCTAGCAAACCATATCGGTGTTGTTCTTGCCGATTACGATACACAACTCGTAACGATGACAGTTCGTGAAGAAGTAGCCTTTGCTATGGAAAATCGCGGTTATGACCGTGAAACCATTAAAGCTCGTTCTGAAGAGGTGTTTGCACAAGTTGGTCTTATCGGCTTAGAAGATCGCAAAATTACTAGTCTATCCGGTGGCCAACGCCAACGTTTGGCGATTGCTTCTGTTTTGGCTACGAACCCAACTGTTCTTGTTCTTGATGAACCAACGAGTTCCCTCGACCCAGATGGGACTGCCGAATTATATCGCCTCGTAGGTGATTTGAACAAAAAACACGGTATTACCGTTGTCGTTATCGACCATGACTTACACGCTGTATTGCCGTATGCAAACCGCATGGCCCTCATGGTGGATGGCTCTATTGCGTGCGACGACGATGTACCAACTACGCTTCGTTACATGTACGAACACAATATTCACGTTGATGCGTTGCCATCCGTGTTCACTACGTACATGGAACTTGAACAAGCGGGCTTCCACAGCGATGAACCTTGGCTCAGTATCGAGTCTGCTATCAAGGGCTTGCACCAAATTGAAATGGCTCATGCTATTCAAACGGAGGTGCATGGTGAAAGTAACTCTCCAGCAAATCAATCTAATACAGTAGAAAATTCTACTAATCAATCCAATACAGTAGTAAATAAACAACCAATTCAACGCGTTGATGATGTACAAGGAAAGGACGGTGGCGCTCATGCTTAAGGTTGAAAATATCCGCTTTGGCTATGTGCCATCTGTAGACATCTTCCGGGATGTGACATTCACCATCGAAGGGGGCGAATACATCGCCATCGGTGGTCGCAACGGTTGCGGTAAAACGACTATCACTCGTTTGCTCGTTGGTCTTGAAAAATCTAGCGAAGGCCGCATGTACTATAACGGCACAGATATTACGTCTATGCCGCCATCTAAACGTGGTCAATTTATTGGTTATGTATTCCAACAACCAGATCGTCAAATGTTCAGACCAACAGTAGCTACAGAGGTTGCCTTCGGTCCTGAATCACTAGGTCGCACTAAATCCGAAGTGAAACGCATCGTTGATGAAGTGTTGGAGCGTACAGGTATCGCTCACTTACGTGAAGCTTATCCTCCAACATTGCGCCGCGGTGAAAAGCAACGCGT
>OGCU01001028.1_pt1 | contig 10518 bp, 9 predicted proteins | sample 1570251 | NCBI WGS metagenome assembly OGCU01 (sample SAMEA2582182, study PRJEB24529) | metagenome | biome: Human gut stool | place: China | collected 2011
TCATGGCATCAGATAAAACCGGGATAGTATCAATTGTTTTCCTTCGCATAATAACCCATCCATTCTTTAGTGATAGAATTATTATGCACCGACTACTACTATAATACATTGAAAAATGGTCTAATAGCACTGGACACACTTTTCCGAAAAGGGAGTTGTTTTTCTGTGGCTGATGGAGCCGTATACTGGTTCCTTTAATATGATCATAACAAAACTGGGATTTGGAAAATACCCATTCCTCTCCAGCCTGACCACAGCCATGATCTCTCTTGTTCTGGTTCTGGTATGGAAAAGCGATGAGTATTATGTACTTCTTGTAATGGCGGATCTTCAGACTGTACCGGTCAGCATTTATGAAGCTAAAGAGCCGATTCTTCAAAATTCAGAAAGTATTCCAAATTACCGGACATGACAATCTCCAGTTTGGAGTAATATTTTTTCTGAGAGATTGGTTTACCATAGCACATATATTCAAACAGCAGACTGCAGGCCAGATAAGATTGCGCCTGCAGGTCCTGAAAGATGACGGCATTGATCGTGCGGTCTTTCAAATAGGGTACAATTGCCGGGAAAAGATCCATGCCCACCAATGTTATATCGGTTCGGTTTTCACGATGAAGGACACGGGAAATCGTGTCCAGACGGTAGGTAAGATCATAAATGGCAGTAGGCTGCTCTTCTATGAGAATCCGCGTCAAATGTTCATCGACCATGCAGGAATCTTTCAGATGTCTGACGATCGGAAGAATCCGGACAGATGGGAAAAAATGATTCATCTGATCCAGAAATCCACATAGGTTATTCTGAGTAACCGTCATATTGGAACTGGATTCTTCTGCAACAAGGATCTGGACACTTCCATTTACAGGCTGCATCTTTCCCAGAACTTCAGCAGCTAACTGGCCAGCCTTATAGGCGTCGACACCGATGAATGGATAAAAGGGAATATCAGGAACATCTTTGCTGAGCAGAATCACGGTGCAACCTGCCTCTGCCAGTTTTATCAGAGCAGTATGCATCTGTGCAGGATCTGCTGCAGAAATGACAAAATGCCGGATGCCGGATTGAAATGCTTTTTTCAGATCCAGAAGCTGCTGTTTGGGCTGATGGATTGGAGCTGTATAATGATGGACTTCCAGTCCGTGATCTCCGTATTCCTGAATGGCCTGCCGGATCCCCTGCTCGATCACGGGGGCAAAATAGGCAGCATCCGGAGATTCAAAGTCAATAAAACCTATAATGTAGTTTTTATTCAATGCAAGATTTCTTGCATTGTTATTCGGTACATAATCATAACGCTTCAGTGCATCCAGAACAGTCTGTCTGGTTTGTTCACTGACGGTTCCTTTCTGATTCAGAACCTTGTAAATTGTAGTTCTTGATATGTGGATCTCTTTTGCGATATCTTCTAGAGTCAGTCTGGAATGTGTTTTTTTCATGGTAGTTCTTCCTCTAAATTTCTCGTAATTTCAATTTATTATAACACAGATGTTGTGAAAAATTTATAAGCAATTGACAGATTGATAAAAAGTTGATATTTTATAGTTAACACGTGTTAATAAAAGAAGAAGGAGAGGTAATGGTCAATTGCTTTATCAGGAGGGAAAAAAACTTTTTCGTCGGTTTGACAAAGAGCTTTTGTGTATTGAGGCTTATGGAGCAGATGGATTCCGGATCAGAGCAACACAGTTAAGACGTGATTCGGAGCAAAATCCCGCGGTTTGATGGCATTCATTTTCCTGCTGTCCCGCGGTCTGGAGACGGCAGTTGTTCTGTATGCGCCGGCACTTGCCCTGTCCCTGATCACAGGTACAGATCCTAAGGCGGCAATTTTGATTATGGGTGTGTTCTCTATTGTTTATACCGTGTTTGGCGGAATTGCAGCAGTTATCTGGACCGATGTAGCACAGATGTTTGTGATCTGGCTGGGTGTGATACTGGCAATACTGATTCCGATATTTACCGTGGATGGTGGCCTTGGAAGCATTATTTCATATGCAGTTTCCAATAATATGATCGTTGGACTGGACTTTACGCCTGGTATCAGTAATCCATATTCGTTCTGGGGCGGTCTTCTGGGTTCTGGTTTCCTGTATCTGACGTATCTGGGAACCGATCAGAGTCAGGTGCAGAGAGTTCTGACCGCAAAATCTCTGAGGGAAACAAAACTTTCTTTGTCGCTGGCCGGTTTTGTAGTACCGATTCAGACGCTGCTGTTCCTGATCTCAGGTATCTGTCTGTTTACTGCATTTGGCGGTCAGGCATTTGAAAATTCTGATTATGTCATGCTGACTTTCATTACCCAGTATCTTCCGGTTGGAATGGGAGGTCTGGTAACCGCCGGTGTGTTTGCTGCAGGTATGTCCAGTGTGGATTCTGCTTTGAATGCTCTGGCAACGGTAACTGTAAACGATTTCTATAAAAAATGTAAGCCGGAAGCCAGTGATGATCAGTGTTTAAAGGTATCAAAGCTTATGACCCTGTTCTGGGGCGTATTCGCTACGGTGTTTGCATTGTTTCTCGGCGGACTTGGTACGGTTCTGGATCTGATCAATGTAATCGGACCGATGTTCTATCCATGTATGCTCAGTGCATTTGCCCTGGCTGTTTTTTGTAAAAAAGGTAATGAAAAAGGCTGTATTGCAGCTATTATTACCGGCCTGGCAGTTGATCTGTATATGTGGAAATGTACTTCCATCGGTTCTCTGTGGTGGAGCTTTTTCGGGTTCCTTGTGGCTTTTGCAGTTGGATATGTGGTCAGTGTGTTGACAAACAAAGAAAAAGATCGGGAAATCAACGAAGATTTCTGCTATGAAACTGCCACAGGCAGTGATCTGACAATCAGCAATGTAGTGAAGCTGGCAGTTGCAGGCAAGATTGCAGAGAAAGATGAGGATGGCTATTATGTAGTTCCGGGTAAAATTGATAAGATCGGATATGCATTGCTCATATTCTTTGTGGTTCAGTGTGTGATCTTGGCATTTATTTAGAGAAAGGCGGATTCTTATGAACATGGAATGTCTGATTCAGACCAATGGAATTGCTCCGATGGAAATTCTGGCAAATTTTCTGAAAACTTTTGGGGCAGTGATGAAATACGGGCATACGACTCTCTATGAAGGAGACTGTTATTACATTCCCTATTATATGATGACTTATCAGGTAGAGGAAACTGGAGAAAGCTATGCTTTCCTGAACAGTCAGCTGAGTGAAGATATTTCCATGTTTCCCATGGGAGGAAGCGTGTCATTGAAGTTGGAACAGAAAGAGGTAGATGCATGTTTTCTGCTGAATGGGGAGAAAGAAGAATCCGAAGCCAGACAGCAGATCCGAAAGAAGCTGTAGATGAACAGGCAGCTTCGGAAGCTGTATTCCAGATATCACCTGATGGAGCAGTCCTGGAAGAAGGTTTATATCCAGGAACAGAGTTTCTACGCGAAAGGAAAGAGTGAATATCTGTTTCTGGTAGATGGATTTCTAGGAAAAGTGGATTTTAAACATCTGGGGGCAGTAGAACGAAGATTTGCTGAAAATTATATAAAAAATAAATGATGGAAAAACGAGAGGGGCTGTTGCAAAATAAATGAGTAATCTATGGAGCAGCAGCTTCTTTTTTGCCTAAAAACAGAAAAGCAGGCTCCGAAGAACCTGCCATTCATGGTATAATTTCTAAGGAAAGTATCACTTTCTAAGCAGTGAAAAAGAGCAGTTCTCGAATAAGCCAGAGCTGCTTTGAAAGTGATTCTTTCCAATTGTACCAAGTTGCGGAAGTTTAGCCAGTGTTTATATGGAGATAGTACTGTTTCGGTATTGCCGAAAATCGTATATTCATTCTAAAATCAGGTGAAAACCATGGAGATTTTGTTTACTTAAATGTTTTCGGGCATACTTCTAAGACCTCCCACTGACAGGTCTTGAAAAAACAATATAAAAATCAACAGAATTAGATTGGTGCATAACACCTTCCAAGCTGTCTCATGGAACTGCGTCCGCATTCCAGTTTTCCTTCCTCGTATAGAGAATTCAGGAGAGAATGATATATTCCTTTGAACTTATCGCGCAAGACATACCCAGGGATAAAAAAGTTTTTGGACGATTTTCTTATCTTTTGTACCTTTGTTAGACCGCCGCCAGATACGATGCAGTGGATGCACATGGTAGTCCAGTTCCTGATTCCAGGTATGAAGAACCTGAATAATCCCCGGTGTTGCTCCGAGATACTTCTTATCCGAAGATAACTTTTAGCCTGTCCATGTTTGCTTTGCTCCGGGCGCCCTGCGCCCTGCGCAACCCCGGCTTTTCCCGCCCCCATCCCACTCACGGACGGATGACCCTAACCCCTCCGCCTCATTTACATCCAAAACCAATCAGAACCCAATATTATTACTATCAATACTATCAAACACCAACCGAAAGGTTGACTTTTTCGATTCATCCAGATGATACAGCAGTTTCTCTGAGGCAGTATCCCAGTCTTTTTCAAGGCAGGGGATGATAATGGAGATATGCTCTTTGAAGGTGTCCTCCAGACGGTTATTGGAGATGTTTCCGGTCATGAAGCGGAAACGCTCGCTCTGAGTTTGAATTAGGGCATAGTTCTGACGCAGATATATATTGGAACATGTATCAACGATCATCTGGTGGAAGGAAGAATCCAGATCATAAAAATAATTATTGTTCTGAAAGCATTCGCTGCTGGCATCTTTGTGGGAAAAGATATAATAAAATTCATGGAGTTTGTCTTCGGAAAGAAAGGAACCGTAATTTTTTAAAATGTAAGGCTCATACAGCTTACGAATCTCGAAAATCATATTAACATCTTTTATGGAGAGACTTGTAACAGTAATACCTTTTTTGGATTTGATTTCTATAAGGCCTTCCTGCTCCAGCCTGCTTAGGGCATCACGTATGGGGGTCCGGCTTATCTTAAGTTCTTCAGTCAATATCTCCTCATTCAGGTACATTCCAGGAGCATATTCGCATGTGACGATTTTTTGTTTTATGGTTTTGTAGGCCAGGGTCTTCAGATTGGTTTTAGCCATGGCGTCTTTGTCCCCCCTCGTTTGATATGTATTAGAATATTTTATCATAGTTTGTATAATGCATCAATTGCATTGATGTGAATATTGACAAATCCTAACGTATTGATTGATGTATACATTAAAACATGATTGATTATACCATAAAATTATATAAGAAAGAATATAAATAATGCAAAATTTTGAAAATGTACATTTAGTACAAAAATAATATGAAACAATATGAAATATATATAAAAATACAATATATTAAAGAAAAGGCAAAAAAAACCATTGACAATTATGTATAATGCCTATTATACTTGTTGTATCAATTGATGTATACATTAATGTATGCTTCATGACAAATGCACTGGACTCACTTATCCTATAGAATCTGCTGCAATTGTATGAAGACGCAAAAACTAAAAACAGGAGGAGTTATTAGAATGAGAAAGATTTATGCGGGTTTTTTAGCGGCGCTGATGGTAACTGGATTGGCTTTGTCGGGGTGTGGCAATGTACAAATTGATGGTGCGGATTCAAAGAATACAACATCAAACACATCTAGTTCAGAAGGAACTCAGGTGGCTGCAGTTAAGTCGAATGTCAAAGAACCGTATGCAGATGATGTTAAAATTGCCTTTGTACCTAACGTAATTGGAGATTCAGTAGCTGCCGCTTGGGGAGACGGTATGGAAAAAGAATTATCCATTTTTGAAAACGTTACATTCCAACGCTTTGATGGTAAGGCTTCTGCTGAAACACAGGTTCAGATATTGTCGGATTTGGTCAACCAGCATTACGATGCAATCATATTACAGGCAACAGATGCGGCAGCTCTTGCTGCTTCGGTAGAACAGGCGGAGGCGGCAGGTATTCCTGTCATAACATTAAACATGGATGCTTCCACTCCGCATGCGGCGTTAGTTGCCATGGTTGATTATGAAGCCGGGGCATTGGTAGCTAAGAATATTGCTGCTTCTATTGGAGAGACAGGAAAAGTTGTGATTATTCAGGCTACACCCGGAGCAAGCCGTGGGGAAATTCTTGAAGCCGGTTTTAGGGATGAGATGGCTAAGCATCCGGATGTGGAAATTATAGATGCACAGACCGGAGAATGGCTTACCGAGAAAGCGAATGTAGTTATGAATGACTTTTTAACTAAATATGACAAAATTGATGCTGTGTTCTGCCACAATGATGCAATGGCAGAAGGAGCTTCCCAGGCTGCGGAAGCAGCAGGCCGTCTGGGAGAAATGGTGATTTGGGGAGCAGACGGTGAGTCTAAAGCCCTGGAATATATTGAAAAAGGAAAAATGGCCGGTACCATTTATACAAACTGTTATGATCAGGGTGCAACAGCAGCAAGGCTTGCAATGTACTTTATTGGTTCTGAAGCCGATACATCCTCTTTTACAAAAACACCCATCGTTAAGATGGCTCCGGTTGTAGTAACCTCCGATACAGTAGGCTCAATCGGTTCTGATATCCGCTGGTAATCCAGAGGAATCTTTCCAAGGAAGGGGCTGTGAAAAAATAGAGTAGACGGACTCTATTTCCCACAGCCCCCTGTTTAGGACTACCTATTTCCCGACAGCCCCTTCTTCCTGGCAAGCCTCTCAGATAAAAAACGGTTTATGTCATATTTGGAGAGGCGATGGATTTCAGGCAGATTCCGGTTATGATAAAAGGAGGAACTACTATGCGACAAGAGTCAATTCGCCGGCTTATATCTGTCGGCTTACTTTCTGTATTGATTTTAATTTTTGGTCTCACCAGCGAATACTTTTTTACCACTAACAATATCTTTACCTTATTACGTGAGTGTTCCACTATAGGAATCATTGCAGTCGGTGTATCCATGGTAATCATAACTGCAGGCATAGACTTATCAACAGGTGCTCTGGTAGGTTTCGTGGCAATGCTCTGCGCCAATCTGCTTTATTATACCAATCTTCCGTCTGGTGTCATTATTCTGATTGCTCTTGTAGTTGGGGCTCTGGGATGTTTCTTAAATGGGGTGCTGGTAACGGTGCTTCGCATACCCGATTTTATAGCGACTCTTTCCACACAATTCCTGTTCAGAGGTCTGGCCTTGATTTTTGCTATTCGTACTGCCACAGGTATGATTTCAAATAAAGTAATTGATAATCGGACGTTTCTTCTTCTGGGTGGAAGCATTAACGGAGTATATCTTGTTACGATTGCCTTCTTTGTTATTGCAATAGCGGGGCAGCTCATACTTAAACGGACTAAGCTGGGTGTCTATACCTATGCAGTAGGCGCTAACTGCAAATCAGCAGAATTGTCTGGAATTAACTTTGGAAGGATTAAACGGACTGTATTCACTTTGACCGGTTTGTGTTGCAGCATTTCAGCAATATTTTTAATGGGTAAGATTCGTTCCGCGACCCCTGAGACAGGCATTGGTCTTGAATTTGATGTTATTGCAGCGGTGGTAGTAGGTGGATGTGCCTTTAGTGGAGGCCGGGGTGATGTCTTTGGTACCGTGATTGGAACTTTGTTTATGATGGTGTTAACCAATGGTATCTATAAATATAATCTTCCCACAGCGGTCCAGTTGATAATCAAGGGTGCGGTTATTGTGGCTATGATTATGTTTGACTCGGTTTATAACAAATATATGGAGGAGAAACTGGTCCGTCGCAAAGCCCTGGAGGAGGAAAGGAAGGCTGCTGTATGAGTGAGAGAAAGATCCTGCTTTCTATGAATGCGATAGAAAAAAGGTTTGGAGATGTTCAGGTACTGAAGAAAGTTGATATGGAAGTCGCCTGCGGAGAAGTGCATGCTTTGATGGGTGAAAATGGTGCAGGAAAATCCACGTTGATTAAGATTTTGACAGGGGTTTATCCAAAGGATGGGGGCTCCATTACGTTCTCGGGCAAAGCTTGTGAGATTAATTCCCGGAGTGACGCACAGAAGCTGGGGATTGGTGTAATCTATCAGGAACTGAGCCTGATTCCTACATTGAGTGTTATGCAGAATGTAATGCTTGGCAAGGAAAAAAGCGGTTGCGGATTCCTCAAAATACGCGAAATGAAGAAAAAAGTAAGTGATTTAATCGAGTATTATGATTTTAATCTTCAGCCAGATGCAATTGTGGAGACACTTTCCATTGCACAACGGCAGACAGTGGAGATTTTGAAGGCCCTGTCTGAGGATTCATCACTGATTATTATGGACGAACCCACGGCCTCACTTTCAAGTAAAGAATCAGAGGCTTTATTTGGAATTATCAATCAACTGAGAGAAAAAGGGGTATCCATTCTTTATATTTCACATCGGTTGGAGGAGGTATTCCGTTTAGCTGACCGCTTAACCGTATTGCGTGATGGCAGAAAAGTTGCTGTTCTTGAAAAAGAGCAGATTAATCCTCCAGATGTTATCAAAATGATGATTGGAAAGGAGCTCAGTGAGGCAACTGCTTCCCGATGTCTGCACCGCAGCGAAATGGAATCGGTACTTGAAGTACGGTCACTTAGCCGAAAAGGTACATTTTCCGATATTAGTTTTACACTTCACAGAGGAGAGATTCTGGGTATTGGAGGCTTGGTCGGTGCAGGCAGGACCGAGGTTCTGCGCTGCATATTTGGTGCAGACTCCTATGATGGGGGGGAGATCCTTTTCCAGGGAAAGAAGCTGCCATGCCATGTTTCTGAGACAATTGCAAAAGGTTTCGGGTTGGTTCCGGAAGATAGGCGTAATCAGGGATTTATACCACTTTTATCAATTGAACGCAATATTGCCGTACCAAACTATGACTTCTTGAGTAAAGCATCAAATGTGAATAGGGCAGAGGAAAAAAAGATCGGTATAGATGCTGTAGGAAAACTGGATATCAGGCCGGCTGATTCGCAGCTTCCTGTGGGCAACCTTTCAGGAGGAAACCAGCAGAAGGTAGTTATTGGAAAGTGGCTGGCACGCGATCTGCGGGTCCTTTTGATTGACGAACCTACAGCAGGTATTGATATTGGAGCAAAGGATGAAATATACAAGATTCTTGATAATCTTGCTGAACAGGGAGTATCCATTCTCTTGGTTTCTTCGGATTTGCAGGAATTGCTGCGGGTATCCCATCGTATTCTGGTATTTCGCAAGGGTCATATCCAGAAAGAGTTTGATAGTGGTGTCATTACGCAGGAGGATATATTAATGGCTGCGTCCGGCATTGATACTGCAAAAAAGGAGGAAAAGAACACATGAGCAGTCATAAGAACTATAAAGCTCTGACCAGTCGCTTTCAGAAACCGTTGATTCTTCTTGTGGTCATGTTTGTGCTCACGTTAATGAATCCGGGTATTTTTTTGACACTGGGAAATTTTAAAAGTATTCTGCTTGCAATTTCCATATATGGTGTGATGGTATGCGGTACAATTTACCCCATTCTGCTGGGGGGCATTGACCTTGCAGTTGGAGCAACCGCAGCAATGAGCGGGGCATGTGTTGTATTGACTATTGTCAAGATGGACTATAGTTTTACAGGAGTTATATTAGGTATTTTATTTGGACTTGCTGCCGGTGTGATGGCAGGTATTGCTCATGGCGCGATTGTCTCAAATTTTAATGTTCCGCCTTTCCTGATTACTCTTGCCAGCCAAAATATTATTTATGGAATTGCACAGCTTCTGACCGGAAATCAGGTTATCAGCTGTCTGGAACCGGCTGCATTTACACTTCTTGGCGGAGGAAGACTGTTTGGTATTCCTTTTTCGGTTTGTATATTGGTGATTGTGGCGTTAATCAGCTTTTGGCTGCTTAACCGGACTACCTTTGGACGCCAGGTTTATGCGGTTGGCGGAAATAAGGAGGCCAGCAATCTTTCTGGTGTATCTTCTAAACGGATAACCACTGTATCATATGCTATTTCAGGTTTTACTGCGGCTTTAGCAGGTATAGTGCTGGCCAGTATGAATCAGCAGGCAATTGCAAAGGCGGCGCAGGGATACGAGAATGATGTACTTACTGCTATTGTAGTAGGCGGCACCAGCCTTATGGGAGGTGAAGGGTCACTGCAGGGAGCTATGTTTGGAGCTCTTTTGGTTGGAATGATTAACAATGGTTTACGTCTGTTAGGGGTACCATCAACGTATCACAGTGTTGTTAAAGGGATTGTAATTATTGTAGCTGTTGCGGCAGATGCTTATGGGCGGTATAAGAATAGCGGTTTGAAACGCTCGGGTATATTGGCCAGAATCTTTAACCGCAAGGAGGGGTCGGTTAAGCCGATATAACAGAAAGGTGGGTTTATGGCAATGAAGCTAATTGATGCGCATACACATGTGTTTGAGCAACTTTGCGGATTTGGTCCCCGCGGTGAATTACGCCCCATTGGAGGCGGAAGGGCGCGATGGGCGAATGGTGACGAGATAGAGATGATTCCGCCGGGGTTGGGGGAACGGTCTTTTACAGCGGATACATTAGCCGCATTATTGAGGGAGAATCATGTTGAGCGTGCGGTGTTATTGCAGGGAAGCTT
>OGCU01001029.1_pt1 | contig 10490 bp, 10 predicted proteins | sample 1570251 | NCBI WGS metagenome assembly OGCU01 (sample SAMEA2582182, study PRJEB24529) | metagenome | biome: Human gut stool | place: China | collected 2011
CAATATAATGAGATAATAGAAAAGTTCGTGTTTATAGATATACACGAACTTTTTATATTTTGTGAATTTAAGAGATTTTTAAGCAAGTTGAACTTTATTTTTCTTGCTTTTTTTTATTATTTATTTTGTATAGTTTTTTCTCTGGAAAATAAAAAATGAATCTGCTCAATTGGGTTCCACCAACAGTTCAGATTCATTATAATTAATCTATTTTATTCAGGCTTATATACTCCACTGTTTACAGCATTCTGCATCGCAGCTCTTATTTTTGTTCCTCTTACAGAAGCTCCAGCTACTTCTATCTCTTCTGGTTTATACAATTTTTCTAAAACTTCCTTAAATTTTTTCCCATCTGTAAATTTTAAAATAGTTTCATATCTTTCTTTTTGATCAGCTACAGACTTCTCTTTAAGATAGTCAGTTCCTTTATATGTAAGTGTTCTATATTTAGGATTGCTGACAATATCATCTTTCAGATTAAACTGTACCTCTACTTGTGTTTCTTGTCCTGATACAAATACTCCTCTATAAAGACCATTTCTAAACTCTGCCCCATATGAAGCAATACTACTCACTAACGTCAGTATCAATAAACTTTTTTTCATTTTGCTACCTCCTAGGTGTTTTAGAATATTATAAGTCATTTTATTTATATAGTCAATATATTTGTATTTCAAAACTAATTGATTGGAAATATTTTTAAAAATTCTTTACTAATTATCCTCTATTTAAGAAAGGAATCCTTAACCAAAAGATAAAAATCTCTCTTTTTAGAGATTTTTTTATAATTTGTGTACCAAAGTACTTAGTTTGTGTTGTCATTCACTAAAGTTGTGTACTATATACTTTTATTTTAAATTTTTATATTATAATTGCTTATAACGATTTTTAATATTGGGAGGAAATTATGAACATTAAAAATTTTAAATTTTATTCATTAATTATGTTAGGAAGTATTTTCATTGGAAATAATATCACTACTTATTCTGCAGAAGGAAACAATCTTTATCTAAGAACAGGAATTGGATTATTTTCAGGATATAGTAAATTTGAACCTAAAATAAATGGAGAAAAACAAAAATTAACAGATGGGAAACCAGATAGTCCAGAATATGAATTAGGTTTAGAATTTACAAAAGATATTAATGATAATGTTGAACTTGGATTTGGATTGGCTTATCAAAATAATTCAAATTTAAAAAGATATAAAACTAAAGAGTATTCTTCAAAAATGGGTAAATATGATTCAATCCCTTTATATGTTGTTGGAAAATATAAGTTTAATTCTTTTGATAATGGTGTAGTACCTTATTTAAAAGCAAATTTGGGGTATTCTTTTAATTTTAACGAAAAAGATGGTAAGGGAAGTATTGATAAAGAAAATATAAAATATAAAGTAGACGTTAATAATGGATTATATCTTGGATTCGGAGCTGGAATGGAGTACAATAATTTTATCGTAGATTTAATGTATCAAGTTAACAGTGCAAAGGCTTCTGTTAAAGAAAAAGAAACTGGTGCAAAATCTGGAAAAGATTACCTTAATAGTGGTAAAATAACTCTTGGAATTGGATATAAGTTTTCATACTAATAAAAATCTTCTAATTACAAAAAGGGTAAATATAAATTTACCCTTTTTTGTCTAAAAACAAACCAAGATTAAATACTCTATAGAAAAATCTGCTATTTTAGTATGTCCATAATTCTCAATAAAAAATAAAACATTATAAAAAACTTAATTATTTTTTTTCATATAAAATTCCCATATTTACTTTTCCACTTTTCATTCTTAAAACTCCAAATAACAGTGCACATGCAAGCATTCCTAAATTTATTATTACTGCATTTCTTGATAAGCCTCTCAATGTTAAATATGATGCAAACAATGATGTTATAATTGCTAAAACTGCAAAAGCTTTCAATTTTAAATCCGATATATGATATCTACTTATTTTCCATTCTTCTGGTATTACTTTTGGAATTGAAATTATTGTTGTTGCTATCATAAAATCTGTAAATCTATTTGTAAACACACTTGTTCCTGCTATAAAATCAAGATCTACTCCTGTTACTATTGGAAGCATTCCCAAAATATATAAGGCTATTATTAAGTTATGTGGTGTTTTAAATTTTTCATTAACATGACCAAAAAATTTAGGAAACCAACCATCATTACATGCTTTTAATATAGGTTTTGTTACCCAACCTATTTGAGAATTTAAACTTGTTACTAGGGCAAAACAAGCTCCTCCAACAATAAAAAATATATATAAAGGTCCTGGCAAAATCTTAGAAGCTACTAAACTTAGTGGCTGATTGGCTACTTCTTTAACAGGAAATACTCCAGATGCTATAATAGCCATAATTCCATAAAAAAATGCTACAATTAAAGTTGAAACAATAATACACCATGGAATATCTTTTGTTGGATTTTTTGCTTCTGGTGATAGTGGAATTATTCCATCAGCTCCACTACAGGCAAAAGTCAACATCCCTGCTGCAGTAAGAACTCCCATTGGTCCATTTGTTATAAAAGACTGTGGTTCAAAAAAACCAGGTTGAATGTGAAAAACACCAAAAAGACAAAACATAGATAAAGAAATTGCTAATATAAGAACCATTAAATTTTGAAGTCTTGAAGCTTCTTTAATTCCTATTAAATTTGTAATTGTAAATATTGTCAAACATATACTAGCAACTACTTTTGAATTTATTCCTGGTATTAAAGAACTAAAATATTGAGCAAATGATAAAGCATACCAGCTAATTGAAATATTTGCTATTATGCTTATTATTATAAAAGCTCCTGCTAATCTTTTATATCCAAATAATCCAAGATGTGCATAAGTTCCTCCATTTAATCTTACACTTCCATTAACTAAAATTCTTGGAACTAATGATATTATTATTATTACTGCTGCCAAAATAAATGCTAAAGCTGCTGATCTTCCAGTCATTCCTATTGCTATAGGTAAAGTGGAAAAAATTCCAGCTCCTGTAACTGTTCCAATTGCATGACATAATAAATCTGTTCTTGTTAACACTCTCTTAAGATTTACCTCACTTTTCATAATTATTTTCTCCTTTAATACCATAAAACATTTTATAATTCTTCTAAATAATGTTGTAGTATTGCTTTTCTTATCAAATTCTCCTTCCTTGTTTTTAATTTTTCAAGTAATTTTTTATGAGTTAGTATATTTCGTTTTAAAGAATCAATATCAGAATTATAAATATTTAGAAAAATAGAATAATTATACCCACCAAAAGTTTTCCAAGTCTTGTAAATTATATTCTTTCCACATTCTTGAACTATGAGCTCATGAAATTTCAATCCTAATATGAACATGTTATCAAAGTTTTTACTTTTTTTTATATTACTTAATTCTAATATTACATGTTCTAATTTTTCTATAGTTTCATCAGATATTTTAAAATTACAATATTCTAAAGATATTATTTCTAAATTTGCTCTTAATCTAAAAATTTCTTCCAATTCTTCTAAATTTATTTCACGTAAAAAACAACCCTTTTGTGGAATATACTCTACTATCCCTTCTTGCTCCAATTGTCTTAAGGCTTCTCTAACAGGATTTCTGCTTACATTTAATTCTTGAGCAATAGTAGTTTCTAACATTTTTTTTCCTGGTTTAAATTTTCCTATTAAAATCAAATGACGGATTTCTTTTGTTACTCTTTCTCTTATAGTATCTATTTTGGTTTCCATTTTTACATCTCCTTTTAAAAAGGTTTATATAGTATAAATTATAATCTAGCATTTAGAAATAATCAACAGGATTATTCGAGGTTTAAATCATTTTTTTTATTTCAAAAGATCAGTTAGAAAAAACATTTTCTAACTGACCTTCTTTTGCTTATAAATCAATTATACTACTTATTATTTTTTAACCATTTTAAAGCACAATTAGTAAAAATAGCACTTCCTAAATAAAAAGCTTTTTCATTAAATTGAACTTTAGGATTATGTCCTCCATATAAATATCCTTCTTCTTTAGAACCTGCTCCTAAACCAAAATATGTACTTGGAATTTCATTCGCATATACTGAAAAATCTTCTGCTCCCATTGATTGATGAGTTTCTCTTACATTTTCTCTTCCTACTATTTCTGAAGCATAAGTTAACATTTCTTCTGTAACCTCACTATCAGTAACTAATGGAGGAATACCAGGGAGAAACTCAACAATACATTTTCCCCCATATTTTTCTGCAGTTTTAGTTGCAATTTCATTTATTCTTAGTTTTACAAACTCTCTTAATTCATTTGAATATGTTCTGAATGTTCCTTCCATTCTAGCAGTATCTGGTATAACATTTCTCACTGTTCCTCCATGAAAAGATCCTATACTCAAAACAAATGGCTGCATTGGAGAGATTTCTCTAGTTGTTATACTTTGTAAAGACAAATAAATATTTGCCAAAATATTAATTGGATCTATTCCTTCATTAGGATAAGCACCATGACATCCTTTTCCTTCAACTTGAATATTAAAATTATCAGAAGAAGCATATAGGTTTCCCTTTTTATAAATCAAATGTCCAGTTTGAACATCAACAGTTTCAATATGCATAGCTATAGCAGCATCTATTTTATATTTTTTTAATAATCCCCCTTTAATTACTGCTTGAGCACCCTCTAAAGTTTCTTCTCCTGGCTGAAATAATAGTAATACTGTTCCTTCTAATTCATTTTCATATTGTTTTAATAATTTAGCTGTTCCCAATAACATAGCGATATGAGTATCATGTCCACAAGTATGTCCATAGTCATTTTTGGATTTAAAAGGTAAATCATTAGTTTCTACCATTGGAAGCGCATCCATATCTGCTCTTATCAATAAAGTTTTTCCTACTTTTCCTATTTTAGCAAGAATTCCACATTTACAAATCTCTTCTATTTCATACCCCATTTCAGAAAGTTTTTGTTTAACAAATGCAGATGTTCTAGCTAATTCAAGTCCTATTTCAGGATATTCATGAATATATCTTCTATTTTCAATTATTTCATTTTCAATAGCCTTTGCAGCCATTTTAATTTCATCATATTTTTCCATATTTCCTCCCATAACTCAATAAACATCAATTATTTATTCAGCTTTTTCATATAAAATATCCATATGTATTTTTCCACTTTTCATTCTTAAAACTCCAAATAACAGTGCACATGCAAGCATTCCTAAATTTATTATTACTGCATTTCTTGATAAGCCTCTCAATGTTAAATATGATGCAAACAATGATGTTATAATTGCTAAAACTGCAAAAGCTTTCAATTTTAAATCCGATATATGATATCTACTTATTTTCCATTCTTCTGGTATTACTTTTGGAATTGAAATTATTGTTGTTGCTATCATAAAATCTGTAAATCTATTTGTAAACACACTTGTTCCTGCTATAAAATCAAGATCTACTCCTGTTACTATTGGAAGCATTCCCAAAATATATAAGGCTATTATTAAGTTATGTGGTGTTTTAAATTTTTCATTAACATGACCAAAAAATTTAGGAAACCAACCATCATTACATGCTTTTAATATAGGTTTTGTTACCCAACCTATTTGAGAATTTAAACTTGTTACTAGGGCAAAACAAGCTCCTCCAACAATAAAAAATATATATAAAGGTCCTGGCAAAATCTTAGAAGCTACTAAACTTAGTGGCTGATTGGCTACTTCTTTAACAGGAAATACTCCAGATGCTATAATAGCCATAATTCCATAAAAAAATGCTACAATTAAAGTTGAAACAATAATACACCATGGAATATCTTTTGTTGGATTTTTTGCTTCTGGTGATAGTGGAATTATTCCATCAGCTCCACTACAGGCAAAAGTCAACATCCCTGCTGCAGTAAGAACTCCCATTGGTCCATTTGTTATAAAAGACTGTGGTTCAAAAAAACCAGGTTGAATGTGAAAAACACCAAAAAGACAAAACATAGATAAAGAAATTGCTAATATAAGAACCATTAAATTTTGAAGTCTTGAAGCTTCTTTAATTCCTATTAAATTTGTAATTGTAAATATTGTCAAACATATACTAGCAACTACTTTTGAATTTATTCCTGGTATTAAAGAACTAAAATATTGAGCAAATGATAAAGCATACCAGCTAATTGAAATATTTGCTATTATGCTTATTATTATAAAAGCTCCTGCTAATCTTTTATATCCAAATAATCCAAGATGTGCATAAGTTCCTCCATTTAATCTTACACTTCCATTAACTAAAATTCTTGGAACTAATGATATTATTATTATTACTGCTGCCAAAATAAATGCTAAAGCTGCTGATCTTCCAGTCATTCCTATTGCTATAGGTAAAGTGGAAAAAATTCCAGCTCCTATAACTGAACCAATTGCATGTGACATTAAGTCTGTTCTTGTTAAAACTTTTTTTAAATTTACTGCTTCTTGTGCCATTAGAACCCCTCCATATTTTTTTAAAATGTATACATTATTAAGTTAAAAATGTATACATTTTTTTAATGTGATTATATGACTTTTTTCCTTTAAAGTCAAGATTTTATTTTTATAAATTTATTTAAAATTAATTTTTTAAGTGAAAAAATCATATAATTTAATATTTTTTTTTAATGAAAAATTTATTTTTTCCAATAAAAAAAATCCCTTATAACAAGTTTTGCTACAAGGGAAATATTTTTTTACTATAAATTGTTAAAACTTTCTAAACACTCTTTTATTAACTCTTTCTTTTCATTTCTTGGAACATAAACAGCAAATATTTCTTTTTCATCTTCTCCAAAAAACTTTATAGAACAACTTTTTCTTCCATACATTACATCTTCTACAATAAATATCTCTTTTATTTTAGAAGCTGATAAATGACCACCTATAAAAGATGTTTCATCATGAAAATTTAAAAATCCATGAGAATAAAATCCTTTTGGAAACTTATCTTTTATTTCTAAAACAAAGCTAGGTGTTACAACCAATAAAAATACTTTTTCCCAGCTTCTCAATATATCAAAAAGTTCATCTAATTTTGCCACATCATATTTTCTTACTGTTGGTGCATGTCTTAACACCTCTATAAATGATATCCCCAAGTCTTTAGATACCTTTGATAAAGATACTCCTTCTTCACCTTTTAGTATTTTTTCAATCTTTTCTTTCATAAAATCCTCCTGTTATTGTTTGATTATACAAATATATTATAATACAAATATTTTTATAATCCAATCTTTTTTTTATTTAATTGAAAGACTAGCCATAAATACTTTATTTTTTTATTATTAACATGCTATAATAACATAGGAAATAATACTATTCACAACAGCCTTAATCAATAAAAAACTCAAGAGGTGAAGTAATGACTAATTACAAAATAAACATAATAAACGATATTTACTTTAGTAAGTTTTTTATGATAGTAAATGCTGATACTAAAGAACAGGCTATAGAAAAGGCTATAAGACGCTACCGAATGAGAATAGTAAAAAAGCTAGGTCATTCTGAACCTAGACTAAATATTAAAGATAATATAATTATAGAAAAAATCAGATAGTTTCTTAGAATAAAATATTGAAAACTTTTTTGAAATTAAGCCTTCCTATCAGCCTATATCTGATAAGGAGGCTTTTTAATTAAGAAACACTTAGTCAAATAATTTCATCTGTTCATCTTCAACTATTTCTTTTAGTATCATTGATGAACTCTTGCCCTTATAATTCAATCCTGATTTTTCTGCCTGCTCCCTTTGTAGTTTTTTAGGAATATGATATTTTTTCCCATCTTTTATAAAATGCTCTCCTGTTTCAAAAAAATTAAAAGTTGTATCATATTTTCTACACTGTTTGTAGAGGCTTTTTATCCAATCATAATTGCAAATTCTGGCTCCTGCATAATTTTCTCCACTGGCACTTACATCATTTATTATTCCTGTTTTCAAATATTCTTCTATATTTATACTTTCTAAAATAGGAGCTGCTACTACTCCTTTGTACTTAAATGGCAGCTTTAAAAGAATTGGTATTCTCTCATCTGCTCTCTTTTGATTTTCAATTGTAACATTTATACACACATTATCCCACCCGTTATTCCAATCAGAAGGAAGCATCTTTTCTATTCTTTCTGGTCTTTTAGTCAATATCCAGAAAACAATATCAGTTCTAATACGAATCATATCCCATATCTCTTTTCTCCATTCATCAGCTTCTTCTAAAAAAAAATCTGAAGTCATACAAGTATAGAGAAGAGTTCCTTTTTTTATTTTATAATTCCCTTTTCTATCCTTTTTTAGAGGAAGATTAAAGTTATTTTTTACCTTGTATACTGTATCGCTTTTCTGTCCTCTTTGGGCGTCCAAATAGTACATATAGCAATTTAAGCACCCTTCACTCTTTTTATGACAACCATGCCATGGATTCCATATCTCACTCATTTTTTCTCCTGTATAAAACTTTTCTATCCTTTATCTGAATAATAACATTTTTATTATTTCATTTCAAATTTTATATCTTAAATTATAAATATAAAAATTTAAATTGTAAAAACTCTTTATAAAGAAAAAATTTTATACACAAATTTAAAAGTATAGTGTTGAAAATTTGAGTATATTCTTATTTCATGTTTCCATAACACTGTAAGTATAATTCTTTAATTTTATCAACAACATAATTAGGTTGAATCAGTGAATAACAATCTTTATAGCTAAGAGAACCACATTCTGGATAGATATCTTTTGGTTCTACTCCCTGATGTTTTTTACTTGGATTAGCCAGCCACTCTTTTTTACTGCTTTTAGGACTGAAAATAGCAAAACTTGGAATATCAAGACTTTGAGCTATATGTCTTGGTCCTCCTTCATTTCCAAAAAACATATCACAATTTGAAATAAGAGCTGCTAGTTCTCTTATTGAAGTTGTTTCAACATTTGAGAAAATATTTTTATTATCATTTAATCTAGAATGAAAGTTTTTAACAAATTCTTTTTCTGATAGAGAATAAAATAGTATAATTTGTGAATTCAATTCTTCTACTACTTTTTTAATAATACACTCCATTTTATCAAGAGAATAAATTTTCTCAGGTCTTCTTGAATTTGCAGCACATATAAATACAGGTTTTGAAAAATCTATTCCTGCTTTTATCATTTTTCTTCTCATATTTTCTTTTTCATCTTGACTTATATTGATAATATAGTTATTGTCATATAGTATTTTATATTCCTCTTCCAATGGAGCTAGTATTTTTAAAAACTTATCAACTTTATCTTTTGAATCAACAGGTTCAGAAATTTTATGGGTGTATGTAAATCCTCTATACTTTTTTCTTCTTCCTATTCTATACTTGCTTTTTAAAGAGAATAAAGTAAACATTTCACTTTTAGGTGTGGACATTATATCTATCACTATATCATATTTTTTTCTTGTTACTTTCCAGGCTTTAGCTATATACTTAAGAGGGTTTTTCTGTTCATCTTTAGTTATTGAGATGACATTATCAATATATGGGTGATTTTTGAATAAAGGAGCAATATGCTCATATACTACATAATCAATTTCAGCTTCAGGAAAACTTTTTTTTAGAGTATTACATATAACTGAACTTAAAACAGCATCTCCTATTTGTTTAAAACGTATTATCAGTATTTTCATTCTCTTCTCCTTTAAACTTATTTAAAATATCTTCTTCTATACTATCAAGAAGATTGTATCTTTTCTGATACTGGCTTCTTTTTTTGCTTGGTATCTCCTCTAAAGATTTTCTTTTTATAGACTTAGGAAAATACCATAATTTATTTTCTAATTGAGTAGCATTTAATGTTTTCCAAAAGGAATCATAGTCAGAATGAATTATTCTCCTTGAAGTATATCTTTCAGATGTATATATGTGTGTAGAATTACCAGTTGCTGCCTTTGTAAAATTAATTTTTGTAGCTTTTTCTAAAAAACAAAGAGCTTCAAATAAAAGCTTTTTAGGAAATAAACCATACATATTTTTAGTACAGTTTTTTATATATTCTTCATTCAGGTCTTTTGAAGCTCCTTGTAACCCCCCAATTAATATTGTTTTTTTATCTTTCTGCTTTATAATTCCAAAAGTTAAAGTTCCTATTATATTTTCACATGAATCTGTTAATTTTATATTAATTTCTCCTTCCTTTTCAAAATTTGTATATATACAAAGATATATTTTATAAAAAGAACCATCTTTAACAGGAAAATGACTTAATAAAATTTTTCCATTTTTATATAATTCATCATTTAATTCAACAGGAAAAAACGCATCTATAAATTTATAACTTTCTATTATGCTTTTTACTTTTTCATTTGTTTTTAAGTTCTTTACTAAATATGGACGATGTACTTTACTAATAAGCATTGGATAACCAAAAATATTATTTTTTAATTTTTCATGTTTTAATATAAATTCTCCTACTTGTAAAGAGAAAGGCAGATAAACTATTGTTCTAAAAATAAATTTTATCTGTTTTTTTAATGTAT
>OGCU01001030.1_pt1 | contig 10487 bp, 8 predicted proteins | sample 1570251 | NCBI WGS metagenome assembly OGCU01 (sample SAMEA2582182, study PRJEB24529) | metagenome | biome: Human gut stool | place: China | collected 2011
CACCTAATAGTTCGGTCATTTTTGCACGCTCTTCATCGGAGAAACCTGCATTTTTACGGTTTGTCTTAGGATTTTTAAGGTCGATTTCTTGGTGAGCCACATTAAGGTCACCACAGAGAATGACTGGTTTTTTCTTATCTAATTCAAGCAAATAATTGCGGAATGCATCTTCCCAAGCCATACGGTACTCAAGACGAGCCAATTCACGTTGGCTATTTGGCGTATAGCAGCATACTAAATAGAAGTTTTCATATTCAGCAGTGATAACACGACCTTCTTGATCGTGCTCTTCAATGCCAATACCGTTAGTTACGGACAATGGTTTAATACGCGTAAATACAGCGGTACCACTGTAGCCTTTTTTTACAGCACTATTCCAGTATTGCTCATAACCTGGTAATTCCAAAGAAATTTGATCAGGTTGTAATTTTGTTTCTTGTAAACAGAAAATATCCGCATCTAGCTCGTTAAAGGATTCCATAAATCCTTTTGTTACAGCGGCACGAAGGCCGTTTACATTCCAAGAAATTAATTTCAATGCTTACTCCTTATTCTAATAATACTTTTACATACTAATATAGTTTGTGTTTCTTTGCATGTCTTGCTTCCGCACGAGCCTTTCGAGCATTTTCGTTTGCTTTAAGATCACTTTCACGTTTTTCACGGAAATAATTAGCTATGGAAGATAAAACAAGAATTACTAACACCGTAACATTAAACATGCCGGGCCCGAAGGTATAGATGTGATAACACAAATAACCAAACGCAACAAGGGTTAGTAGATGTTTTAATATTTTCATTTGCCCTCCTGTATTATCGTAATGTTTCTACACCAGTCTTAAGTGGGAAACCGTCATAGGTTACCCAATCACTAGAGCTACCAACATATAAAGCCGATTCAAGCCCTACTTCGCTCATAGTTAACAGCGCATTACAAGCGGTTACCCCTGAGCCACAGTAAGTCACAACAGGTCTATTTTGGTAGATTTCATTATAGTACTCGGCTTCTAAATCTTTTACAGACTTAGGCCCATCTACGGTATAACCACTTTCATAAAAATGATTAACAGCACCAGGAATGTGACCAGTCATGCCATCCATCGTATCTACTTGAGACCCATCGTAGCGGAACGGCGCGCGAGCATCGATGATAACATGATCGCCACTTTCACTAGCCTTGAGAACCTCATCTCGACTCATAACCATATGCGTTTGCAATTCATAGTTAAAAACGGAAGGTTCTGTAGGTAATGGAGTCGGCTCTTTAGTTAAAAGATGACCTTCCTTGACCCAACGTTCAATGCCACCGGACAATACGCGTACATCAGTTAAGCCCATGTAGCGCAACGTCCACCAAAGGCGGCCTGCCAAGAAAAGCCAAGAGTCGTATACGACAACCTTGGAATCACGAGTGATCCCATAAGACTCAAATGTATGAGCTAAACGCTCCATATCTGGCAACGGATGACGACCACCATGCTCGCCCAAAGGACCTGTTAAATCCTTATTTAAATCCACCGCGTAAGAGCCTTTAATATGACCTTGTTTATAATCTTGATAACCTCGAGCATCTAAAATAATGACCTCGTCGAGACAAGCTAATAATTCTTTAGGAGTGATAAAATTTGACATGTTGTACTCCTTTCATTAATTATATCGAAAAATACAAATTTGATAATATTATTATATAACGATATGAAAGTATGGACAATGAATATCAAAATATAATTTAAACAATACGCTAATATGTTCTAATAGCTCTTTCACATCATAAATATCCTATCCATACAAATAAAAGGTACACCTATATAGTATTATAGGCGTACCTTTATATTGTATGCTAATGTATTTCAATTATAAAAGAAAAGAATTCCCACAACGTAAACATACATATGTATGTTCCCAGTCGCGACGTAATCCTGGATATGTGTCTCTATTCCATACATAACGTTGATATGTTTTGTAGATTAATAACGCATATGCACCAAAATAAATAATTAGTGAAGACTCATGTTTACTTAGACCTGAAATCCAAAGCAATAATACGAGACCAAATTGAATCGCAATCCACCACTTTAAAATATATGTAGCAATTGATTTTTTCATTGGCGGTTTTGCCATCATAGAAAGTGCTGTTTGTTGCGTACCTACTGTATTGCCAATACCAACACCTACTCGACCACCAGCCCCAATACCTACACCTGTAGTTACCCCATTTACATTAGAAAAACCACCTGCATAAGCAATATTATAACTTTGAATATTCTCCGACTGACAATAAGGACACACGTATGCATTCTCGCTCATAATTCTCTCTCCTATTGTATCTCAAATTATTATAATCGTTTATATCCTACTTAGAATTAATGAGAAAGTAATGAGAGTCACAATATTTTTAAGGCTAAAAAAGCCTCTATCATAGATAGAGACTTTAGTTTAATTAAAAGTTAACTTTATAATATTGTTTAAATGCCTTTACTGAGATAATATATCCACTTGAAGTTGCATCAACTTTGATATTTTCAGCTGTCTTAATTGGATTTCCAGAGTATATCTCCTTCCCATTAAAGTCATAAATAGCACTAACTTTAAGGCTATTTACAATTCCCGAATCTTTTAACTTTGCTTTTTTTACCGTAGACTTAACCTTTTCTGAAGTATACGGCATTTTTGATAAGTTATTCCTTTTTATTATGCCTTCTATTGACTTATTATAATCGTAATCGGCTATAACATCGCCTTCACCAATATACTTATCTTTCTCATCAACTGTATATACCTTAAATTTTAAAGTATATTTTGGAGGGTTATAAAGTGTACTTTGTATAGAGTTTAAATCGAGATACACATCAACACTACTGCTATGCCGCTCACGCCAAAACTGTGGTGAATTTTGTAATTCATCTAAAGAAATGGCAAATGTTGCACTGGAAATACAAACAAAAGTAACAATTAAAGTAAATAGTCTAATAAGACGTAACAACATAAATTATCCTCTCTCAACACTAAAGAAAAGAAGCTCTAATCTAGAGCTCCTTTATTAGATAGCATCAATCTTTTGAAGCTCATCACATAATAAAACTAGAGTTTATACTAACACTAATAATTATAAACGTTTAGAGATCGCATCTACTGCATCAATATCAGCAGGTAACCAATCTACTGAGTATAAATTCTCTTTTGAAAGCCATTTTGCCGCTTCATGTTCTAAAAGAGTAATATCAGAGTCATTTACTAAAGAACATAAATAACAATGCATTGTTAAATCAAACTTCTCATACCCTGTATATTCAATAGTAATAATATGTTCTAGAACGGTAATCTCGGCTTCTAGTTCTTCATGTATTTCTCTTTTGAGTGCTACCTCGTGAGCTTCGCCAGGCTCAACCTTACCACCTGGAAACTCCCAACCATCTTTTAGATCACCATAACCACGTTGAGTAGCTAATATAGTATTATCTTTTTTGATAATTGCTGCTACAACTTCAATATGTTTTCGTTCTTCACTCATATATCCTTACCCATTAATAATATAATCATAAATATCATCCCGTACGGGCACTTCAAGTTGATACTCTAGCTCTACTGCCATAGTACCATTTGCCATAAAGATTTCTTTAGCTCGTTCTTGTCCTGTAGAATGAATAGGACCCAAATAGTAAAACTCTTTAGACTCTTCATCATCCTTATTCTTTCTCATAAATAAGTGCATAGAAACACCTAAGGCATCAGCATTAAATGCAGTCTGCACATCATCAGAAGAAAATGATCGTTTATTTTTAGAAATAGCTTTCAATAATCCTGGATTTTCAAATCTATCTTCATACTTAATAGTATCTTGAATATCATCTGCTTTATGATAATTGATGAATACAGGATATGTCTTTGTTTCCTTATGGAATTTATATCCCCCAATATTCAATGGCACTTCATTTTGAGGCCATTCTAATAATTGGCACACTTGTTCATAGGTATACTTTTCATATAAAGCAAAAGGAGTATTCGGATAAATCTTACCTTTATATTTATCATCAAACTGTTTTAAACCATAGGCGACAAGTTCTTGCACTTGTTCTTTAAAATTACTATTTTCTAATGCATCTTTAAATGCTTGAGATATTCCATACCGACCATTAGATAATTCAATAAATACACTATCTTCAAATGTTTTTTGTGCCGCTTTCACACCGAATTGATTTGTCATAACATTAATGAGATTAATTCGCCCATGCTCAGATAATTCTACATTATATGTATTTAAAAGCTCATTAGATACATATGTAATAACATCCTGCTTTTCTTCTAATAATGCTTGTAATACTAATAGCTCTCGTACACGTATTCCTGTTGTTAGTTTTTGAGATATAAAATGTAACATCCGTTCCTGAATAGGTGTAAATGATACATCATAGTCTTTATCTTTAATTTTTATCAAGAAATTATGATAAGACTTAAATTTATAAAAAATCCGACTTACATCAATAGAGCCATGTTCTGCAAAATCAGAAATTCTAGGAATACGGCCTAATTTAAAGCGCAAATTAAAATAGGCTTCTTTTATTAATTTCATATCAGAAAACTTTGCTGTATCAATAGATTCGTAAATACGTTGTTTCGCAATTTTATCAAAATGTACTGTTGAGCTACCAGGGATAATACGATTACCTGCTTGTACATATCGACGCAATGTATCTTTGTTATAACTTCTATCACCAGATAGTGCCAAGGGAATCATAAAGTTATTTGTATAGTTCCCAATAAAATCAAGGATAACTACATATTCCTTATCTTCAAACTTACGAAGTCCACGCCCTAACTGTTGAATAAAAATTATTGGGCTTTCAGTTTGACGTAACATAATAACTTGATTGATTTCAGGTATATCAACGCCTTCATTAAATATATCTACAGTAAAGATATAATCTAACTGCTCATCAAGTCTACCTTGATACTCCCCAGTTCCTGTTAATCGAGCGATCGTTTTCTCTCTAATTTCTTGGCTATCCTCACCCGTCAAGCTTACCGTGCGATAAATCCCCCGCTCATTAAAAGCGTCAGATAAAGCCTTTGCTTCAACGCGATTACTGCAGAATACCAGGCCTTTTACTCGACTACCACTATGTCCAAAGTAGCGAATCTTTTCAATAATTTTATCTACACGCTCCTTTGTTGATAAATTAGAAAAAGTAACCTCCATATCACCAATCGGTTCGTCTGTATCAACCCATAAGTCACTAATACCAAAATAGTGGAATGGACACAATAAATCTTCCTCTAGAGCCTGTTGTAATCGAATTTCATAAATAATATTATGATCAAAGAGCTCATATAAATCATAACCATCAGTCCGCTCCGGACTTGCAGTCATACCTAATAGAAACTGTGGTTTAAAATAGTCTATAATACGTTGATAACTTTCAGAGCCTGCACGATGTACTTCGTCAATAACAATACAATCAAAAGTTTTTGGATCGTATTGTTTCATTACATCATAACGCCCCATCATTTGCATTGTAGAAAATACATGGGTAGCATCATATTTTTTAACATTACCAGATACTAACCCAAACGTTATAGATGGATCATTATAAACCCGTGAAAAACTTGCCATTGCTTGTTTTGCTATTTGTTCTCGATGCACTATAAATAATATTCTTTTCGGATTCATTTCGCGCATCGCAAAAGCCGCTGCATAGGTTTTCCCCGTCCCCGTAGCAGAAATTAGAAGTCCTCGTCTAGCATGATTCGCTCTTAATTCATTAAAGTTGGCAATAAACTGCTGTTGCATCATATTAGGTTCTAAGGCCGGTAAATCTACCTTCTTAAATTGTTCCGCTACAGACCTTTGTGAAAAACGCTCTGGACGAACCCATCTAGGCTTATACCAAGGTATAAACTCTTCATAAGGAATGGCAAATTTTGAATCCCAATACAGTTCAAATTCCTCATTAATCTCTCGAGCATAGGTATCGCTACCATGTACTTCAGAACGAGTATTCCACTCTCTATTGCTCTTTAGCGCATTAATAGTTAAATTAGAACTACCTATTATAATTTGATAGGATTCATCTTTCCTAAAAATATATCCCTTTGTGTGAAAACCATGTCCACTACCTTGAGTAGTACAATATACCTTCAAATCAATATTCTTTAGATTACCTAAATCTTCTAGAACTTGTGGACTATTAAAACCAAGATAATCTGTTGTTAATATGCGACCATGTACGCCTCGATTTTCTAACTCTTTAAGTATTGGCTTTAATGTTAGTAATCCTTCTGGTGTTATAAATGCTACAGATATTAAAAACTCATCACAATTACGCAAGCCATCTTCTATAGCAGATAGCACATTGCGCCCTTCCCCATTTGCTATGAGTTCTGAAGATGTAGCAAAGTTGAGCAAACGATTCGATTCTGACATAAAAAACTCCCCATATAATGAATACTATACTTGCTATTATACCAGCCGCAGCTGCAGCGTCTAGAGAAATATACTTTTATGCAGAATAGCTTATTTATGTAAAAGCCTTTTAAGGCTATCCCTCTACAAATCACTAATTACAAATATTAATACATGTTCACATAACATAATTTCATCTATTCCTTATGATTCTCCGCTCTATACGTCTTTTTTGGGACCTAAGTTTATGATATAATATAACTAATGACTCTTAGGGGCGTAGTCCGCCCAAACGGATCCAAAAAGAGTTAGTGTGTTTTCAAGGAGCGTGCGCAGTTGAAAAAGGGGTACATCAAGTTAATAGCAGCCGTTATACTTGGCATCGCTATTATCGGTGGTGGGATCTACGGGGTGTATACACTCTTGTCATCCAATACAACGACAATTTTATATCGATCAACCGTTGACGACAAGATCAACGCTATCCGACCTTATATCGTCGCATTAGACTCATATAACGCGTACAGTGTAGCCTATGCAAATCAATTACAACCAACGCTTGAAGAGTTACGTAATGGGTCCCATAACACGACGATTACATTACCTAAATACAAAGATCTTAAAACAGCATTAGAGGCTGCAAAGCAAGATAGCCCTACTCCATACGAAGATGTAAATCAATCAACTAATGATGTGTTAGCAGTGCTAGATCAATTGATTCCTGTTGCGGATCAATTGCAAGCCTACTATGTAGAACGTCGTTTTGAAAAAGATAATTTCAAAGGTAGCGATGAGTTAGCGGCACAGTATGTACCTCTAGCTGAACAATTCTACGCTACATACAACGCTTTAGATTTAGCCTTAGATAATCGTAATAATGAGCTCTATACAGAACGCATGACTGAATATCAAGGTGAAAAACGTGAAAATGCAGTTAACTTCATCGAGTTAAATCTCATGACTGCCCAAACAATCGACCTTATCGATCCAGATGGAAATACGGATACCCAAAAGGTTGAAGCAAACTTGCAACAAATTACGCAACGCATCAACAAATTACAACCTGGTACAACATCAGAAACACAAAATGCGGTTCGCGAGTATCAAGATTCCGTAAAAGAATTTGTCGCAGAGGCTCGCAACTATATCATCATCAATTCCTCCTACGGCGAAGCATATACACAACTTTTTATAAAATATAACAAAATGGTTGGTAAAGCAAATGTCGTAAATATGGCAGAACTTGATGCAACAGATCAAAAGAAAAAATAACTAACTACACAAAGAGGACTAGCCATGGCTAGTCCTCTTTTGATATGTCTACAATTACTTTAAATTATATTAACAAGTTTCATTACTATAGGTTTATATAATAAAATTATTTCCGTTTTAAGTCTTTCGTAATGATATAGTATTCAGATGGAGATATCTTAATACCATCGATATTGTTATTCCCTACAATATTAATCTTAGGATATCCAAGGAAGAGTGCTATCGAATCATCTAGCATCAATTGTTGTGCATTAATAACTGCATTACGACGCACCAGTGGATCGTTAGCGCTTTCACCAAGAGCTAACAATTCATCGAAACGTGGATTAGAGAATCCAGAGCCGTTTGTATCACTATCTGTCCCCCAGTATTGTCTCAAGAACCATACAGGTTGGCCAGTATTAGCAGTAACTACACTAGAGATGAGCATATCGTAATCTCCAGATTGCGCCAATGTATCGATCACAGCATAGTCTACGATTTTAATTTGTAAATCTACACCAATTTTCTTATAGTCCGCTTGTAATGCCTCTGCATATAATGGCAATTCAGGGCGAGATGTATAGGCATAGAAATCAAGTACTAGGTTTTCACCATCTTTATCTACAATGCCATCTCCATTTGTATCAATATAACCTTCACGTTTAAGTAATTCTTTAGCACGTCCAATATTATATGTATTAGGGTCCCGCAATTGATTGAATCCATAATCAATGGACGGTGGCAATGGAGCCTTACCGGCAACAAAGGTATTCTTCATAAGGTTCTTTGCATAGGACTCACGGTCTGCTCCGGCAATAAGGACAGCTCGAAGATTAGCATTCTTAAGCTTGCCTTTTTGGCTCATCCGAACGAATACATCACGTAAGGATGATTCTTCATAAATAGTAAATTTCTTATCGTTTTGGAAGATACCATATTCGCCAGGTCCAATGCTAACGGCCATATCTACATCACCCGCTTGTAATGCCATAGCTCGTGTATTGGCATCGTTAATAGATGGAATTTCAACCTTACCGAAGCCTGGCTTGCCATCCCAGTAGTTATCATTCCGTGCTAGCTCAGCACGCTCTTTTGTAAATGATGTCACTACATAAGGCCCAGTCCCAATAGGACCTTCCTTTGCTATATCACGACCATTTGCTTCTGCAGTCACATCCATAATTAAGAACAATGGATCTCCCAACAAATTTGGCAAATTATAATAAGGTTTATCAGTCTTAATTGTAAGCTCTTGACCATTAGCCGTCATTTCAGTGTAATTAAAGAATGTTTTTGCCCGTTTACTCTTCGCAAAGGTTCGTTCCAAAGACGCCTTTACGGCCTCAGCAGTAAGGGCATTACCATTAGAGAACTTAACCTTATCGTTAATGGTAAAAGTCCAGGTCAGCTTGTCATCACTTTGTTTCCAAGATGATGCTAACCATGGTTTAGCATTCATGTGATCATCAAACTTGGTGAGTGTTTCGCCAACACCGTACCGTACAACAGCCCAGCTAAAATAGTTTTCTGTTGGTTCCAAGGTACCAGCAAAGCTAATAGCTCCTACCTTTAATACATCATTAGATGAATCGGAGGATTGATTTATGCAGCCTACAGTACCAAGGACCGTAACACCCAGCATCATGCTAATCAGTAACCCCTTACGTAATCCTTTCATTCACACACCTAACCTTTCTCTATATGTATATCACTTCATATGAGCATATTCCAATTATACCCATGGGGGTATGTTACTTAGTCAACTATACTATATATTTAGTGTTAACACAATCATTTCTAAGAAAATTTTCGATATAATTATATATATGAGAAAATCTGTATAGATACGTAACATACAAAAATAGCAGTTAGCTCTAAAGCTAACTGCTATTATATATGTACCTATTGTATTTTACCCATATTAGTAGGCGAATCCTCTAGTCGAATACACTAGGCGATCGCTACAATGAGAAGTCGGATACGTTGTGTCAAAGTCCTATGCTTCTACAGCCGCTTCTTCTAAAGTAAGTGGCTTATGATCTTGGCCAATTTCAAAGATGGAGCTCAATAGAACTTTTGTATAAGGATGCTTCGCATCAGCTAAGTGAAATGCATCTAGTTCTTCAACAATAGCACCTTTGTGCATTACGACCACCTTGTGGCACATAGTACGAATGAACGCAATATCATGAGCGATAAATAGGTATGTTAAATTTTTCTTTTTTTGTAAACGCGCCAACAAATAGGCAATGGAGTCTTGTACGGATACGTCTAGAGCACTAGTAGCCTCGTCTAATACGAGAATTTCAGGCTCTAATACGATAGCACGAGCAATGGCAACACGTTGACGTTGTCCACCAGACATTTCATGAGGATAGCGATTCATGAACTCACGAGGTAAATCTACCATTTCAAGATAATCACCAGCAATCTGTTCTTCTTTTCCTTTTTCTAGAAGACCAAAGTTGTATAGTGGCTCAAGAATAATATCTTTTACCTTCATACGCGGATTAAAGGCTGCAGATGGATCTTGGAATACCATTTGAATTTTCTTGCGGTATTCTTTTGTTTGCTCAGAGTTCATATGTTGAATCTCTACACCATCTACATAAATCTCGCCTTCTGTAATAGGCAGCATCTTCATGATCATACGAACCAAAGTCGTTTTACCAGAGCCAGACTCACCTACAATCCCAAGGGACTCGCCTTTTTCTAAGGTAATATTGATATCCTTACATGCTTCGAGCTCACCACCAGTAGGAAGTGGGAATCGTTTACATACATTTTTTAATTCTACAGCGTAGTTAGTCAATGTAACGACCTCCTCCCAATG
>OGCU01001032.1_pt1 | contig 10453 bp, 8 predicted proteins | sample 1570251 | NCBI WGS metagenome assembly OGCU01 (sample SAMEA2582182, study PRJEB24529) | metagenome | biome: Human gut stool | place: China | collected 2011
AAAATTTTAAACCATAAATAGTAATATTTCTAAGCTACAATATTAATATAGAAAAATATAAATAAAGAGGAAAAAAAATAAGAATGAGTATAATATAATATATAGAGGAATAATATTTTTAAACTGAGTAATAAAATATAAAATAAATGTAATGAAAAAAGAATAAAAAAAAATATTGTTTTAAAATAGTTGACAAATTAAAAAAAGTGTTCTATAATCAAAATATAAAAAATAATTATTGTCATAAACTAATTAATAATATATAAGATGATGAAGGAGGTTGGTTATATGAATCCAAACAAATTTACAGAGAATTCATTACTTGCTTTAAATGAAGCTCAGGCCCTTACTATGAGAGCTAAGCAACAGACGATAAAACCTGAATTTTTAGCATTGGCACTTTTGAAAAATCCAGAAGGTCTTATCCCTAGAATTATGGAAAAGCTAGAATTGAATCTCAACTATATTATTGGGCAGATAGAAAATGAAGTGAATAAATTCCCTAGAATAGAAGGAAGTAGTTTGGGAGATGTCACTTTAGATCAATCTACTCATAGAGTTTTAATAGAAGCAGAAAATATAATGGAAAAGATGGGAGATTCTTATGTCAGTGTAGAACACATCTTTTGGGCATTAATAAAAGAAATGCCTCTATTGAAAAGAATAGGAATAGATGAAAAAAGATATGAAGCAGCAGTAAAAGAAGTAAGAGGAAATCAAAAAGTAGACTCTCAAAATCCAGAAGCAACATATGAAGTACTTGAAAAATATGCAAGAGATCTTGTTGAATTAGCAAGACAAGGTAAAATAGATCCTATTATAGGAAGAGATAGTGAAATAAGAAGAACTATACAGATAATTTCAAGAAGAACAAAAAATAATCCTATACTAATAGGGGAACCTGGAGTAGGTAAAACTGCTATAGCAGAAGGTCTTGCTCAGAGAATACTTAATGGTGATGTTCCAGAGTCATTAAAAGGAAAGAAACTTTACTCATTAGATATGGGTGCTTTGATAGCTGGAGCAAAATTCAGAGGAGAATTTGAAGAAAGACTTAAAGGTGTATTAAAAGAAGTAGAAAGTTCAAATGGTAATATAATATTGTTTATAGATGAAATACATACTATAGTTGGTGCAGGAAAAACTGATGGAGCAATGGATGCAGGAAATATTTTGAAACCTATGCTTGCAAGAGGAGAAGTAAGAGTAATAGGTGCTACTACTATAGATGAATACAGAAAATATATTGAAAAAGATGCTGCTCTAGAAAGAAGATTCCAGATAGTAATGGTTGATGAACCTACTGTTGAAGACACTATATCTATTTTAAGAGGGCTTAAAGAAAAGTTTGAAATGTATCATGGAGTAAGAATATCTGACTCAGCAATAGTTTCGGCAGCTACTTTGAGTAATAGATATATAGCAGACAGACAGCTTCCAGATAAAGCTATTGACCTTATAGACGAAGCAGCAGCCATGATAAGAACAGAAATTGATTCTATGCCAGCAGAACTAGATGAATTAACTAGAAAGAGTATGCAGCTTGAAATAGAAAAAGAAGCTTTGAAAAAAGAAACAGATCAGGGTTCAAAGGATAGATTAGAAATACTTGAAAAAGAACTGGCAGAAATGAATGCTAAAAAATCTTTATTAAAATCACAATGGGAACTGGAAAAAAGAGATATAACTAGAGTTAAACAGCTTAAAGAAGAAGCAGAAAAAGTTAAACTTGAAATGGAACAAGCTGAGAGAAATTATGATTTAAGCAGATTATCAGAATTAAAATATGGAAAATTAGCAGGTATTGAAAAAGAAATACAGGAACAACAGGAAAAATTAGATGCAACTTATGGAAATAGTGGATTATTAAAACAAGAAGTTACTGCTGATGAAATAGCAGACATTGTTTCTAAATGGACAGGTATTCCAGTATCTAAATTGGCTGAAACTGAGAAAGAAAAAATACTTAATCTAGAAAATAGTTTGAAAAATAGAGTAAAAGGACAAGATGAAGCTGTAAAAGCAGTAGCAGATACTATGATAAGATCAAGAGCTGGATTGAAAGATAAAAACAGACCTATGGGTTCATTTATATTCTTAGGACCAACAGGAGTTGGAAAAACTTATCTTGCTAAATCTTTAGCTTATAATTTGTTTGATAATGAAGATAATGTTATAAGAATAGATATGAGTGAATATATGGATAAATTCTCAACTACTAGATTGATAGGAGCACCTCCAGGATATGTAGGATATGAAGAAGGAGGACAGCTTACAGAAGCAGTGAGAACAAAACCTTACTCAGTAATTCTGTTTGATGAAATAGAAAAAGCTCATCCAGATGTATTTAATATTCTCCTTCAAGTACTTGATGATGGTAGACTTACAGATGGACAAGGTAGAATGATAGACTTTAAAAATACTTTGATAATTATGACTTCTAATATTGGAAGCCATCTAATACTTGAAGATATTAATTTAAAAGAAGAAACTAAAGAAAGAGTGATTGACCAATTAAAAGCTAATTTCAGACCAGAATTTTTAAACAGAGTGGACGAAATTATTCTATTTAAAGCTTTAGATTTAGCTTCAATAAAAGATATTGTAAGATTATCATTAGAATCTGTACAAGAAAAAGTAAAAGACAGATATATAGAATTACATTTTACAGAACCAGTTATTGAATATTTAGCAACTAATGCTTATGATCCTCAATATGGAGCTAGACCACTTAGACGTTATATTCAAAAACAACTTGAAACATCACTTGCAAAAATGATACTTTCTAACAGAATTAAAGAAAGAGATAAAGTTGATGTAGAACTTGTAAATGGACAAATAGAATTTAAAGTAAGAGAGAAATAATAAAAAATAAAGAGATTGATTAAAAACTAGAATAAATTTTAGAAATTTGGAAATTAGAAAGGTTTGTGCAATATTTTATGAACAAAATTAGTAACAAACCTTTCTACTGAAAAAGTTCTAAATTTATATTTCTGTTTATGTATCAATCTCTTTTTAATATTTATAAAGATTTATTATTTAGAATTTTTAACAAAATCAGCAGCAGTTTCACCAGCTATTTTACCAAAAACTGTAATATCAGTTACAGCATTTCCACCGATTCTGTTACCACCATGTACTCCACCAGTAATTTCACCAGCAGCATATAATCCAGGGATAACTTTTCCTTCTGGAGTAAGAACTTCAGTATTAGTATTGATACGAACTCCTCCCATAGTATGGTGAATAGCAGGAGATACTTCAATAGCATAGAAAGGAGCTTTTACAAGTTCTCTAGGAAGTCCTTTTTTACCAAAGTCTTTGTCTTCACCAGCTTTAACATATCCATTATAAGTTGCAATAGTTTCAACAAAAGTTTTTGGTTCTATTCCAACTTTTTTAGCCAATTCTTCTAAAGTAGAAGCTTCTACAGCAAATCCCTGTTTAACATATCCATTTATAGCAGAAAGATTTTCTCTTGTACCTTGGTCAAATACTAGGAAAGCACTTGCACCTTTTTGAGCAAGTTCAGCTTTAGAAACAACATCTCTAGTTTCTAGTTCATTGATAAATCTTTTTCCATCTCTATTGATTAAGATTGCCCCTTCTCCTCTTACACTTTCAGTAATCATAGCAGTATTGTTATGAACAACAGTAGGATGAGTTTGAATTTCAGACATATCAACAAGATCAGCTCCAGCAGCTTTAGTCATTTTGATACCTTCTCCAGTGATAGCAGGACTGTTAGTAGAACCAAATCCTTTAAGAGCAGGATTGTATTCTTCTATCATAGCAGGGTTAGCTCCAAATCCACCAGTAGCCATAATTACAGCTTTAGCAGAAATAATATAAGTTTTTCCCTTATGTTTAACTTCTACCCCAGTAACTTTATCACCAGTTTTTATAATTTTTACAACTTCACTTTCAGTTCTTACATCAATACCATCTTTTTCAGCAGTTTCAGCAAGGGCATCAACAATAACAGGACCTACAGCTTGACCACCAGCAGGTCTATGAGTTCTTTTTGCACTTTGTCCACCAGTAAATACTACTTCAGAAAGATCAGCTCCTCTTTCAGTAAGCCAGTTGATAATGTTACTAGAATCAGTAGTAAGTTTTTTTATTAATTCAGGATTATTTTTGTTTTTTCCACCTTTCATAGTATCATTGTAAAAAAGTTCAGCAGAATCTTCTATACCTAATTTTTTTTGAAGATCAGTATTGGCAGCATTAATACCAGCTGTGGCATAGTTAGTATTACCTCCCAACATAAGCATTTTTTCAAGAAGAATGACATTAGCTCCCTTTTCTCTTGCAGCAATAGCAGCAGAAAGACCAGCTCCTCCTCCTCCAACTACAACAACATCAGTAGTGATATCAAGACTATAAGCAGTAAAGCTCATAACAACAGCACCAAATAAACATAACAGTTTTTTCTTCATTCTACACCCCTCATAAATTAATATATATTGGTTATTTTATGTTCAATATGAACGTATAAACTAACGATTTTATTATATCTTATCAGAAGAAAGAAAGTCAATTGTTTTCTAAAAAACTAAAATAAAAACCTGAGATAAAATTTTACATATCTCAGGCTTCATTAAATTTTTATTTAAGATCAAATTTAGCTAAATCATTTTCTACATCAGATATTCCTGCAAGTCCAAATGTGTTTATCAATACATTTAAAACATTAGGAGAAAGGAATGCTGGAAGAGTAGGACCAATATGAATATTTTTTACTCCAAGAGATAGCAATGCAAGAAGTACAATTACAGCTTTTTGTTCATACCATGCAATGTTATAAACTATTGGAAGTTTATTAATATCATCAAGTCCAAAAATTTCTTTTAATTTTAAAGCTATAAGAGCTAATGAATAAGAGTCATTACATTGTCCAGCATCAAGTACTCTAGGAATGCCATTTATATCTCCGAGAGATAATTTATTATATTTATATTTTGCACATCCAGCAGTAAGAATAACTGTATCTTTAGGAAGAGCTTTTGCAAAATCTGTATAGTAATTTCTGTTAGACATTCTTCCATCACAACCAGCCATAACTACAAACTTTTTAATAGCTCCAGATTTTACTGCTTCTACTACTTTATCAGCAAGAGCAAAAACTTGGTTATGTGCAAATCCACCAATGATTTCGCCTTTTTCTATTTCAGTAGGAGCTTTACATTTTTTAGCAAGTGCTATTACTTCAGAAAAATCTTTTTTACCATCTTTTCCAACAGGAATTCTTTTCCAATTTGGGAATCCAGTAGCATTTGTAGTGAATATTCTGTCATTATAGGTAGCTTTTTCCAATGGAGGAACAATACAGTTAGTTGTGAAAACAACAGGTCCATTAAAAGTTTCAAATTCTTCTTTTTGTTTCCACCATGCATTTCCATAGTTACCAAAGAAATGAGAATATTTTTTAAATTTTGGGTAGTAATGTCCTGGAAGCATTTCAGAATGAGTATAAATATCTACTCCACTATCTTTACTTTGCTCAAGCAATTGTTCTAAGTCATTAAGATCATGTCCACTTATTAATATACCAGGTCTGTTACCCACTCCGATATTTACTTTTGTTATTTCAGGATTTCCAAATGCTGAAGTGTTGGCTTCATCAAGAAGTGCCATTGTTTTTACTCCAAATGCTCCACACTCAAGGACTAGAGCAGTTAAGTCATCTCCAGAAAGAGTATCATCTAAAGTTGCTAAAAGAGCTTTTTCCATAAAAGTAAATATTTCTTCATTAGTTTTATTAAGATTCATTGCATGTTCTGCATATGCAGCCATACCTTTTAATCCATAAGTTAATAATTCTCTCAATGATCTGATATCTTCATTTTCAGTTCTCAAAATTCCAATGCTATGATTTTTAGAAAATTCTATTAATTCTTCATCTGATAGATAAGTCCATGTAGTGAGTTGAATATTTTCAAATCTTGGATTTAAGGTAATACTATTTTTTATAAGAATATTTCTGAGCTCATTTCTTAATTTTAATCCCTGTTTAATTTCATTGATAATAGCTTTATTATCAAAATTTGCATTTGTAATAGTCATAAATAAGGAATTTATAATATATCTATCTGTAGTTTTTAATATTTCATCTATACTGATTATTTTTCTCAACTGGGAGCTATAAGCAGCCACACCTTTAACAGTATATACAAGTAAATCTTGTAAAGAAGCAGTAATGGGTTGTTTACCACATACACCAGCTATTGTACAACCAGTTCCTTTCATTGTTTCCTGGCATTGAAAACAAAACATTTGATTACACATTTTAATTCCTCCTTTTTTAAAGTAAATCATTTTGTCATAGGTAAATAATACAATATTTTTTATAAAGAAACGGTAACATATGTTACAATAAAAAAATCTTCTATAATAGTTTTACAGGAGGAAAATATATTTCTTTTTTCTTGAAGTAAAAATTTTTATAAAAAAAACTGATCCCATTACAGATCAGTTTTAAGTTATTTGAGTTTAGATAAAAATTTCTGGTTCTTTTCTTTCGCTACATTTTGTTTCAAGGAATTCAATAATATTTTTTAAAGGATTATCAGGGATTTCTCTTCCATTAAACGTGCAAACTTTAACACAGGCATAGCAGTGAATACATTTTTCGACATCAACCAATTCAGGGTCTTTTTTATCTATTGCCCCTACTGGACAAACTATGTAACACTTTCTGCAATAAATACAATTTTTATTTGACATAGGAGAAAATACTTTTACAGGCATATCTTCTCTATATGGAAAATTACCTTTAACTTCAATATTTTTTGTATAAGTATCAGTATCTATTTTTTTTCTAATTTCTTTACCAAAAGCTATAGCTTTTGTAATATCTTCATCATCAGGTCTTTTAGTCCCTACTTTTCTACTATAAGAATGTTCTCCAATAAAAGCTCCTCCAGCAATAACTGAAAATCCATTTTCTGAGAGGATATCTTTCAATTCAAGTAAAGCATCATCATAATCCCTGTTTCCATAAACAGTTACAGCCACAGCTAAACTATTATTTCCATGAATTTTTTTTAACATATCTCTTGTGATAACTGGAGTTCTCCCACCATATACAGGAACTCCTACAATAGCAATCTCATCTTCCTGAAGAAAAAATTCTTCTTCACTCTCAAATGAAAAAGTGAGATCATGCTCTATAAAACCAGTGCTTAAACCTTCAGCAATAGCTTTTACAGTTTTTTTAGTAGTATAAGTAGGACTGAAATAAAATAGATGAACATTTTTAATAATCATAGACATTTCCTCCTAAATTATGTATTTTATATTATAAATCCACTTCCAAGTACTTTGTGATCTTTATCATAAAAAACTACTCCTTGTCCTGGAGTTACAGCTCTTACTTGATTTCCTATAAAATTAACTTTGATATTTCCATTAGAAAGAACTTCAAGTTTACATTTATGAAGTTGATCTCTCGAACGCGTTTTTGCCCAGCACTCCATTTCATCTAATTCTTTTATATTATTAAGAGAAATAAGATTAATATTTTCAGCAATAAGATTATCTTTAAAAAGCATTTCATTTGGACCAACCACTACACAATTTCTTTTGCTGTCCAACTCAATAACATAGAGAGGATTTTCTTGTGCTATTCCTAATCCTTTCCTTTGTCCAATTGTATAGAAAGAAAGACCTTTATGTTTACCAAGTATTTTTCCATTTGTATCAACTATATTTCCAGGTTTTCCAGCCTTTCCATCAGTCATTTCCATAAGAAATTCTTTAAGCTTTCCATCTTCAACAAAGCATATTTCTTGTGAGTCTTTTTTAGCATATACTCTTACCCCAAGAAGTTGAGCTAACTCTCTAACTTTTGGTTTTTCAAGATTTCCAATAGGAAATTTTAGATATTTTAAATTTTCTTTTTTCATTTGTGAAAGGAAATATACTTGATCTTTGCCAGCATCATCACCCATAGAAAGAATACCATCTTTCATTTGAGTGTAATGTCCAGTTGCCATAAAGTCAGCACCTTTAGAACGAGCAAAATCTATAAGTAAACCTAACTTTATATATTTATTACAAACCATACATGGATTTGGAGTTTTACCTTTAAGGTATTCATCAACAAAATAATCCATGACTTTTTCTTTAAATTCTTTAGTAACATCTAAAAGATAATATGGAATTCCTAAGTCATCACATACTTTTTTAGCATCAGAATCTTCTGGCTTGCAAGTCTTCATTGTAATTCCAAAGACATTATAACCTTGTTTTTTTAATAAGTAAGCAACAGTTGAACTGTCAACTCCTCCACTCATAGCAACTGCTATTGTTGTATTTTGATTGTTTTCATCATACATGAGATATTTTGAAAACTCATTATTTATTGTATCCATAATAACCACCTTTATTATTGTAAAATTAATATTTAAAAGAAAATTTTATTAAAAGAATGGAATAAAGTAATTATTCCAAATATAAATATGAGTATACCTGATATTCTTGAAATTTTAATTAGGTTCTCTTCAGTAATTGTTCTTCTCCAATGAGAAAGAAGAAAAGTAGTGAAGAACCATTCAGTAGCCCCACCTAAAAATATGCCACAGGCAACTTGAAAAGGAACTGAATGTCTTTCAGATTCAAATATTCTCAAAGTAGTAAAGATAACCATTATAGTAAAAATACTCGAAACATTGGCTAAAGCAACAACGAATGTAGTAAAATAATTTTGGATAATTCCAACAGGATCAATTTTTTTTACTTTCATCTTTCTACTCATTTTTTTTAAACCAACAACAAGTAGGAAAATACTGATGCCAATTTCAAGAAAACATTCATACTTTATAATAAATTCATCTATTCTATTGATAAAAAGAAGGGCTGTCAAACCATAGACGACATCTACAGTGACCATTCCAAGGGAAGATACATAACCTTCCTTTTGTCCCTCTACTAAAGTTTTTTCCATGCAATAAATCCCAACAGGACCAAAAGGAAGCGATAAAATAAGCCCAGTAATCACTCCTTTTAAAAATGTTAAATCCAAAATAGTACCTCCAATAAATCAATATTAAAGTTCTTTACCACAGCTTGGACAATTAGAAGGTGCCTGTCTATAAGGTGTATCACAATATGGACATATGCCTCTCTCTATTAAAATAGATTTAATGTCATCATAAGTGGCAGTTTTTTTTCTATAAACTTTTATTGCAGAATCATTTTTTATTTCATAGACACTGTTACATTTTTGATAATGAATTACATGGTCTACTGCATATTTGTAAATGGGAAAAGAGAAAAGCACAAAAATATTTTGAAGTTTATGAAATCTAGCTTTGTTACTAGTGCAACCTACACATTTAAATTGTATTTCACCTAATTTGTAGTTAGCATTCTGAACTCCAAAATTTTTAAAAAAACTCATTATAACTCCTTTGATCGATTATTCATATTTTGGTAATTCGTATATTAATGAATAAATCTTTTTTATTTATGAAAAAGTTTTTACAGATATACAACTTTTCCTTATTGATTATATCATATATTACATTGAATTTCTATTTATAAAACAAAATAATTTTCCAGATTAAATATTTCAAAGTTACTCAATATGGGGTATAATATATAATATATTAAAAATAAAGAAAATCAGATATTGATGAAGGGAGAAATTATTGAAAAAAGTCTTAACTGAAAAAGAAATAGAAATCCAAATGGAAAAAGCTTTAAATAAAATACCATTTGAAATAAAAAAGATAAAGTTTGCTCTCGAAGTGGTAAAGAAAATAAAAAGATTAAAAATGATTTTTAAAATTAAATAGAGAGAAAATAATCCGTAGCATTTGAAAAATTATAGAAAATAAATTGATGAAGATTTAATTTTTTATTTAATGAGGGGGAGTAATGATATCAGAAAAATTAGTAAAAAGAATAGGGACTATATCAAAAGAATTTGAAAAATTAGGATATAACTTGGAAGAGGATTTACTAGAATTGGCAGAAATGAGAGAAGATATAGCTGAAAGATTGGAAAATACTAAATTTAAAAAAATAGAATTCTATGAAGATAAAGAGCTACATTCTGTAGGAATGACTCTAGAAGATGTTCAGATAGAATTTTTTATAACTGAAGGAGAAGATGAAGAAGGACCTTGGTATGAAGCAGAAGCAGAAATAATATTCTTTTAAAAGTAAGGGGGATAAAAAATGAAAATATTTGATGGACATGCAGATATCTGGTTTGATGTTTCTGCAAAGAGAAAGAATGGAGAGGAATGTATTGTAAAAAATCATCATTTAAAAAGATTTAGAGATGGAAATATTATGGGTGGAATATTTATAGCTTATCTTGATGAAAATGCAGTTGATGAAGAAAAAGAAATGATGTGGATGATAAATTCAACTATACATGAAATTAAAAAAAATGAAGAGCTTTATAATATAATAAAAAATTCAGGAGATTTTAACA
>OGCU01001034.1_pt1 | contig 10411 bp, 6 predicted proteins | sample 1570251 | NCBI WGS metagenome assembly OGCU01 (sample SAMEA2582182, study PRJEB24529) | metagenome | biome: Human gut stool | place: China | collected 2011
ACGATCGCGGATTATGTGGCGGATCTTCGGGCTCCGACTCCTTCTGCGGCTGCAGAGCTTGCGGAAATTGCTCAGTATCCGCTTCATGACCATCTCACCCTTTTCCATGGTCACGGTGGGAAGGAGGATGATGTACTGGCTGATGCTGTAACGGGTGTACACGTCGCTGCAACGAAGGGAGTCACGGATGGCGTGGTTCAGATGCTCCATGGCCTTGTTAAGGACCGTTGTCTTGGGAACCCGTCCGTCCAGGTCACCGATGGTCAGGAGACACAGATAGATGGAATCGCCGGTGCGCTCAATGGCTCTGCGTTCCAGCTGGAACAGGTCGTGAAATACAGGATATTCGCAGTAAAATGCCCCTCCTGAGGCTTCCTCCTTAAGTGTCTCCTGGATGGAATCCAGGTTAGTGTTGATACCCTGCTCCTTGCTGCGGATGGACTTGTATAAATCCTTAAAATGGTCCGACGGAGAGATGGAGAATTCGTTATAAAACAGGTCCAGTGTATGGTTGTATTCTTCAATGGCCTGGCTGGTGTGGCCGTCCCGGTAGAGGGAGTATACCAGGTGATAGTGGAATCCTTCGTCAAAGGGCTCTATCCCCACTGCTGTCTGGCAGATAGAGGTTATCCTGGAGAAGTCCTCCTTTTTGGTAAGCAGCTCCACCGTCTTATAGACCAGCTTCTGGTACAGGGAATGGTAATATGTACTGATGGGGATAACCCAGGATTCGTATTCGGATTTGGGAAGAAAATCCCCCTTGTACAGCTCCAGTCCCTCAAGGCAAAGCTTAAGGGCTTCAGCCTCATCCATGTCCTGATTCAGGACCCGGGTACAGATGGACTCAAACTGGTCAATGTCAAGGACGGATGAATAGTCCTGCGTCCAGCAATAGGAACCTCTCTGCTGGACTAACAGCTTCTGGGGAGGAATCCCCAGGGGCTCCAGCAGCCTGCGGCTGCGGAACATCAGGGTTTTCAGGGCGCCGCCCGGGTTGACGCCGGGGTCGTCGGCCCATACGATGTTGATAAGTTCACCGGGACTGATGGATTTCTTCTGGAATACCACCAGATACTCCAGGAGACACCAGGGTTTTTTTGACTGGTTGCTGTTGTCGGTTATCTCTTTATCGCCAACCCTGAGGGAAAATCCGCCCAGGGTTTTTATATAAATAATAGGTTTATCTTCTATAATGGATGCATTCATGTCTGCTCTCCTTTGCAAAAGCGGGGTCATTCTAAAATAAGTATACTAATCAGAATCATAATTGTCCAGAAAAAAATACATAAAAAAGCAGCCCGGCGTTCTTTTGTAACCGGATTGTAACCGGAGACTGTTATAATGGTAGCAGGCTTATTGGGATTACTATGTCAATTTATTAGAGAAAAGCAGGTGAATATATGTCGATTGCAAAAACCGGAGCCCTACAGGATTCGTACAAATATGTAAATATAGCCATTGACAGCTTTGATGGCCGCCTGTTGCAGGGGAGGATCTGCCATGACAGCCTGGAGGAGGCAGTACCCTTTGGCTGTATTTCGGAGATGGCCATTTGCCTGGAAAACCTTTTTTATGAGCTCCGCTATCCCATGAAGAGTGTGGACCAGAGGTCCTTTGCGGGGATAAAACATGGCGGTCCGTCATTAAGGTGTGGGGAGGAGTCCGGAAAAAAGAGGCTCCAGGGAAAACTGGCTGAGTTCTGCCTGCATGTGAAATACAGGTTTCATTCCACGTGGCAGGGTAATATAAGGGACCTGAGAAACGGCGGTACCTATTCTTTTCAGAGCTTTTTGGAGCTGATGGAGTATCTGGACCGTTCTCTCGGACAAGGAAGTGATATTAAGCACGGCCTCGGCAAGCGGATGTGCGAGGTGGCTGTGCGCAATTTCAGTCATTTCGTCATGGGCGGGGACGTATCCCATCCGGCAGTGGCGGACCGCCGGGAATTTGCCAGTGAGTTTGAACTCAGGGACGAAGTGGAGCGCCTTCTTCTTCCTCTTCCGGAAGGCGGGGAGGAGGGGAACATCATAAGTCCCAGAAGCGTCACGGTCAATGCGGGAGGCTTTGGCCCCATGACCTTCGTTATAAGGATCATGTTCAGAAGGAACGCCACCTGGCAGGGAACCATCTGCTGGAAGGAAAAGCGCAGACAGGTCAGTTTCCGCAGCTTCTTGGAGATGCTGCTTCTGATGCAGGAGGCAGTGGCTGACAGCGAAGGATGGAACGAGGAGCTTAAAGCGGCTTCCGGCCATGCGGGATGACAGCGGGAAAGGACACATAATCATCTATGGATCAGAAAAAAGGAAAGAGCAGGATACGGGGCATCATCATCTTGGTTTTACTGGCCGTCATGCTGGTAAGCGGTGCCATGAGCATCCACAGCTGGATGGAGGACAAGAGGACCAGGGAAGAATATGAGCGGCTGGCCGGGCTGGCCAGGGAGACCACCGCGCAGCCGTCTACGGAAGCAGTGACGGAGCCGGGGGAGCCGGAGACAGAGCCCTATGTATCTCCAATCAACTTTGAGGAGCTGATGAGGGGGAATCCGGATACCATCGGATGGATCCGGGTGCCGGATACCAATATCGATTATCCCATTGTTCAGGGAGAGGACAATGATTTCTACCTAAACCATGATTTTTACGGCAAGGAGAATATTGCGGGCGCCATTTACCTGGATTTTGAGAGCCAGGGAGATTTTGTGGGACGGAACAATGTGCTGTACGGCCATAATATGAAGAACGGAAGCATGTTCAAGGATGTGAACCGGTATAAGGACGAGGCATTTTTTAAGGAGCACCAGTTTTTCAGCATCTACACGCCCGACCGGGAAATCAGGTTAAAGGCAGTGGCCGCCTACTACGGGGAGGCGCGGCCCATTGTGCGCAAGACCAGGTTTAAATCCCAGGAATCCTTTGACGCCTTTGTGCATGAGATGGTGAAGCCGTGCGGCTACGGCGACGAGATTACATATCCGGCCAAGACCCTGTATACCCTGGTTACATGCAGCTATGAAATCAACGATGCCAGAACCTTCCTGTTTGCGGTGGAGGTGGATGAGGACGGAAATCAAATCCAGCCTGACGATGTATTCTTACAGCGCATGGATGAGCTGATGGGGGACAAGACGAAGGATAAGACGCAGGAGACAGCACAGGAAAACCTTCAGGAAACAGCGGACAGTGCAAAGGAAGGCGAACAGTAGGAAATGATTATATATGACAGCCATGAATTCCCAGTTAAAGGATTTATGGCTGTTTTTACAATTATTTATACCTTTTTCCTGCATAAAAAGACGTATTTGGGTATTGGAAAACAGAACGAGTTATGTTATACTTAGCACGTTAGGCGCATATACGCTTAGGAAAGCAAAGCGCGCCGTGTTTAATAGGGCAAGGTTTTAGCTGTTTGGGATTGCCGGTCATCAGATGACAGTGGAGTCATACCTGTGAGGATGGGTGTGGCTTTTTTCTTAGACAGTAAAGCCTGGAACATTTTTAAGAGGAGAGATTATTATGAAAATGAGTACAAAGAAAGTTTTAGGCCTGATTCTGGCCGGCGTCCTTGCTGCCGGTTCCCTGACGGCATGCGGCGGAGGGGGCACAGCGGCCACGGCAGCAGACACAAAGGCAGAGGCAACAACCGCAGCCGGCGATGCCAAGGCAGAGGGCGATGCCGCAGCAGATACCACGGGGGCGGACAGCGGAGAGAAAAAGACGCTGCGCGTGGCTATGGAATGCGCGTATGCTCCTTACAACTGGACACAGCCTGATGATTCCAATGGCGCGGTGGCTATTGCGGACAGCAATGAATTTGCTTACGGATACGATGTCATGATGGCAAAGAAGATTTGCGAGGAACTGGGCTATGACCTGGAAATCGTGCGTTTGGACTGGGATTCACTGATTCCGGCTGTCACCACAGGACAGGTTGACTGCGTCATCGCAGGACAGTCCATTACCTCTGAGCGTCTTCAGGCAGTGGATTTCACTGAGCCATATTACTACGCAACCATCGTTACCCTGGTAAAGGAAGGCAGCAAATATGCGGATGCCAAGAGTGTGGCGGACCTGGCGGGAGCTACCTGTACTTCCCAGCAGAGCACCATCTGGTATAATACCTGTCTGCCTCAGATTCAGGATGCCAATATCCTGGCAGCCACTGCCAGCGCTCCTGACATGCTCATGTCCTTAAACGCTGACAAGTGCGACCTGGTTGTTACAGACCAGCCTACAGGCAAGGGAGCCCTCATCGCTTATCCTAATTTCAAGATGATTGAGTTTGGCGGCGGCGACGCTGATTTCCAGGTAACGGATGAAGATATCAATATCGGTATTTCCTTAAAGAAGGGAAATACAGAGTTAAAGGATGCCATCAACAGCGTTCTCACAAAGATGACAAAGGACGACTTCTCCAAGATGATGGATGAAGCTATCTCTGTTCAGCCTCTGGCAAACTAAACTGCCGCGGCATCTGTAAAGGGATACCAAACTGATTTGCAGAGAAGCGGAGTTGCCGTCAGGCTAAAGTACGTTAAAGAGTAAGGAGAAGGGATATGCCAACAGATTTTTTCGGCCGTGTTATGGTCGTATTCAACCGATACGGTATGTCAATGCTCCAGGGCGCGGGCGTCAGCCTTAAGATTGCCCTGGTAGGTACTCTGGTGGGATGTATCATAGGCTTTGCCGTGGGTATTGTCCAGACCATACCAAATGAGCGGGGAGACAACCCGGTAAAGAGGGCCGTGCTCTGGGTCGTGAAACTGATTCTGAACGCCTATGTGGAGTTCTTCCGCGGTACGCCCATGATGGCCCAGGCCATGTTTATTTATTACGGGCTTCTGCCTATGTTAGGAATCAACATGTCCATGTGGGGCGCCGCTTATTTCATTCTTTCCATCAATACAGGCGCTTACATGGCTGAGACGGTCCGCGGCGGAATACTTTCCATTGATCCGGGCCAGACAGAGGGAGCAAAGGCCGTGGGCATGACCCATGTACAGACCATGCTCTATGTGATTCTGCCCCAGGCATTGAGGAATATCATGCCTCAGATTGGCAACAACCTGATTATTAATATCAAGGACAGCTGCGTGCTCTCTGTTATCGGCGTCACGGAGCTGCTGTATAAGACCAAGGCTGCCGCAGGAGCCCTGTACATGAATTTCGAGGCATATACCATCACCATGATCGTATATTTCATCATGACATTCACCTGTTCCAGAATCCTGCGCTGGTGGGAAAACAGGATGGACGGCGCGGACAACTACGACCTGGCCACCACCGATACCCTGGCGCATACCAGCGGTATGTACCGGTTTCCGGACGAAAAGGATAAGAAGAAGGAGGATGCGCGATGAAGGGAGACAGGATATTAGAAATCCGTCATTTGAGCAAAACCTTCGGCACCAATCCTGTGCTTAAGGATATTGACTTTTCAGTCAGCAGCGGGGATGTGACCTGCATTATCGGCGCGTCGGGTTCCGGAAAATCCACACTGCTCAGATGCCTGAATCTTTTGGAAACGCCTACCACAGGCGAAATCATGTACCATGGAACCAATATTGCCGATAAAAAGGTCAATGCGCCCCAGTACCGCTCCAAGGTGGGAATGGTGTTCCAGAGCTTTAATCTGTTTAACAACATGACCGTGTTGGAGAACTGTATTATCGGACAGGTAAAGGTGCTTAAGAAGAACAAGACAGATGCCCATAAGAATGCCATGTATTATCTGGAAAAGGTGGGAATGGCGCCTTATATCAACGCCAAGCCCAGACAGCTTTCCGGCGGACAGAAACAGAGGGTGGCCATTGCCAGGGCATTGGCCATGGAACCAGAGGTGCTGCTGTTTGACGAGCCTACCTCGGCTCTTGACCCGCAGATGGTGGGCGAGGTGCTGGAGGTCATGAAGCAGCTGGCAGCCGACGGCATGACCATGGTGGTGGTCACCCATGAGATGGGATTTGCCAGGGAAGTGGCGGACCGGGTGGTGTTTATGGATGACGGATACATCGTGGAGGAAGGGACTCCCGATGAAGTGTTTGGAAATCCCAGGGAGGAAAGGACCAGGAGCTTTCTGGATAAGGTGCTGTAGACATTCGGATTCCTTGGGGGATGAGCATAGAAGAACGAAGTGTGAATAAATGTTATACACAATAACAGGCTGCCCGGTCACGGCGAATCGGGCGGCCTGTTATTGTTCCGGAAAGATAAAAGATTTCGGGACAACAAAAAAGCCCTGCACACGCAAGGCTTTAAAAGCAGATGACGGGAATCGAACCCGCCTCCCCAGCTTGGGAAGCTGGTGTTCTACCGATGAACTACATCTGCACAACACTGATATTATATCATGTATTTTGGAAAATTCAAGTCTATTTTCTTATTTTTGTAAAAATTTATAATAATTTCTATGAATTTGATCCGGCCGTTATCCGGAAGTCAGGAGGGGATCCGGCCGGATACGGGAATTTCTCATGGCCGGAACTTGCCAAAACAATCTAAATATGGTTTAATACAATAAGATGAAACATATGTACGCATCTGTACATAGCAATATGGAGGAATAGAATGGCAAAGGAACAATATAATGCGGACAGTATTACGGTGCTGGAAGGACTGGAGGCGGTCCGTAAGCGTCCTGGTATGTATATAGGAGGGGTGGGAACCAAGGGGTTAAACCATCTGATTTATGAAATCATTGATAATGCGGTGGATGAGCACCTGGCCGGATTCTGCAGCAGTGTGTGGGTGACTTTGGAAGCAGACGGCTCCTGTACGGTCCGTGATAACGGCCGCGGAATCCCGGTCGGACTTCACAAAAAGGGCATATCAGCCGCCAGAATCGTACTGTCCACCCTTCATGCGGGCGGTAAATTCGATAACGACGCTTATAAGACCAGCGGAGGACTTCACGGTGTGGGTTCCTCCGTAGTTAATGCCCTGTCAGCCCATATGGACCTTAAGGTTTACAGGGACGGCTTCATCTATCACGATGAATATGAAAAAGGACGTCCTGTCATCAAGCTGGAGAACGGACTTCTCCCTGTGATTGGAAAGACGCGGGAGACCGGTACCTGTATCAATTTCCTGCCTGACGGCGATATATTTGAGAAAACACGTTTCAAGGCGGACTGGCTCAAGAGCCGTCTGCACGAGACCGCATACTTAAACCCAAACCTGACCCTTTACTATGAGAACAAGCGGCCCGGAGAGGGGGAGAAGGTGGCCTTCCATGAGCCGGAGGGCATTGTTGCCTATGTGCGGGAGCTGAATTCCGGCAAGACGCCGGTACACGACCCCATTTATTTCAAGGGGACCGTGGACAAGGTGGAGGTGGAGGCCGCCATCCAGTTCGTGGACACATTTGAGGAGAATATACTGGGCTTCTGCAACAACATCTTTACCCAGGAGGGCGGCACCCACCTGGCTGGCTTCAAGACCAAATTCACGGCGCTGATTAACAGCTATGCCAGGGAGATTGGAATTTTAAAGGATAAGGATACCAACTTTACGGGAGCCGATACCAGGAACGGCATGACGGCCGTCATCGCGGTAAAGCATCCCGACCCTATCTTCGAGGGGCAGACCAAGACAAAGCTGGCCAGCGCCGACGCCACCAAGGCCGTGTTTACGGTGACCGGGGACGAGCTGCAGCTTTACTTTGACCGCAACGTGGAGGTGTTAAAGGGAGTCATTGGCTGTGCGGAAAAATCGGCCAAGATTCGCCGGGCCGAGGAAAAGGCCAAGACCAACATGCTGACCAAATCCAAATTTTCCTTTGACAGCAACGGTAAGCTGGCAAACTGCGAGAGCCGGGATGCCTCCAGGTGTGAGATATTCATTGTAGAGGGAGATTCCGCCGGCGGCTCTGCCAAGACTGCCAGGAACCGCCAGTACCAGGCTATCCTGCCCATCAGGGGAAAAATCCTCAACGTTGAGAAGGCGTCCATGGATAAGGTCCTGGCCAATGCGGAAATCAAGACCATGATCAATAGCTTTGGCTGCGGTTTTTCAGAAGGATACGGCAATGACTTTGACATCACAAAGCTGCGCTATGACAAAATCATCCTGATGACTGATGCCGATGTGGACGGCAGCCACATCGACACCCTGCTTCTCACCTTCCTTTACCGTTTTATGCCGGAACTGATTTATGACGGTCATGTGTATATTGCCATGCCGCCCCTGTTTAAGGTGATCCCTAAGCGGGGGGAGGAACAGTATCTTTACGATGAAAAGGAGCTGGAGCGTTACAGGAAAACACATACCGGCGACTTTACGCTGCAGCGCTACAAAGGTCTGGGTGAGATGGACGCACAACAGCTGTGGGAGACCACTCTGGACCCGGAGCGCCGGGTTCTCAAGCGGGTGGAGATAGAGGACGCCAGAATGGCTACGGAGATAACCGAGATGCTCATGGGCACAGAGGTGGGACCGCGCCGCCAGTTCATTTATGAGCACGCGGACGAGGCAGAGATTGACGCATAGACAGGAGACAATTAGAACATGGCTGAAAAGATATTACGGACTGAATACAGTGAGGAAATGCAGAGAAGCTACATGAACTATTCCATGAGCGTCATCACTGCAAGGGCTATCCCCGATGCAAGGGACGGCTTAAAACCGGTACAGCGCCGGGTCCTCTATGATATGAGGGAGCTTCATCTGGACCACGATAAGCCCCACAGGAAATCGGCGCGTATCGTGGGAGATACCATGGGTAAGTATCATCCCCACGGCGACAGCTCCATTTACGAGACACTGGTTGTCATGAGCCAGAATTTCAAAAAGGGAATGGCCCTGGTGGACGGGCACGGCAACTTCGGCTCCATAGAAGGGGACGGGGCAGCCGCCATGCGTTACACGGAGGCGCGTCTGGAGAAGTTTGCGGAGGAGGTCTACCTAAAGGATCTGGATAAAACCGTGAATTTCGTTCCCAACTACGACGAGACGGAAAAGGAACCGGAGGTGCTTCCCGTCAGAGTCCCCAACCTTCTGATTAACGGGGCGGAGGGCATTGCCGTGGGCATGAGCACAAGCATTCCGCCCCACAACCTGGGCGAGGTGGTGGACGTGGTCCAGGCGTATATTGATAATCCGGAGGTGACCACGCAGGAGCTGATGGAGCTGATGCCGGGGCCGGATTTTCCCACCGGCGGAGTCATTGCCAATAAGAGCGAGCTGCCGCAGGTTTACGAGACAGGCATGGGCAAAATCAAACTCAGGGGCAAGTTCGAGGTGGAGCTTGGAAAGCGCAAGGCGGACAAGGATAAGCTGATTATCTCGGAGATTCCCTATACCATGATTGGCGCCGGAATCAATAAGTTTCTGGTGGATGTGGCCGATTTGGTGGAGAGCAAGAAGCTGACGGATGTGGTGGATATCTCCAACCAGTCCAACAAAGAGGGGATCCGTATCGTGCTGGAGCTGCGCAAGGACGCGGATATTGACAAGATAAAAAATATCCTCTATAAGAAAACAAAGCTGGAGGATACATTCGGTGTCAATATGCTGGCCATTGCGGACGGCCGCCCTGAGACGCTGAACCTGAAGGGAATCCTGAGAAATTTCCTCAACTTCCAGTATGAGAACACGGAGCGCAAATACAATGTCCTTCTCCAGAAGGAAATGGATAAAAAGGAAGTGCAGGAAGGACTTATTGCGGCCTGCGACTGTATTGACCTGATCATAGCCATCCTGAGGGGATCTAAAAACTTAAAGGATGCCAAGGCGTGTCTGACCACAGGCGATGTGACCAACATCCATTTCAAGGTGCCGGGTTTTGAGGAGGACGCGAAGAAGCTTGCCTTTACGGAGCGCCAGGCATCCGCCATTTTGGAGATGCGTCTCTATAAATTAATCGGACTGGAAATCCTGGCCCTGGAAAAGGAGCACAGGGAAACCTTAAGGAAGATTGCGGAGTATAAGAAAATCCTGGGAAGCAGGCCCCAGATGAACCGCGTCATCAAGGAGGATCTGGCTGCCATCAAGGCTGAATTCGCCACCCCCAGGCGCACCCTGATTGAGGATGGACCTGAGGCAGTGTACGATGAGAGCGCCGTGGCTGTCCAGGAGATGGTTTTTGTGATGGACCGGTTCGGATACTGCAAGCTGTTAGATAAGTCCACCTATGATCGGAACCAGGAAACCGTGGACAATGAGCAGGTACATGTGGTGAAATGTCTGAATACGGACAAAATCTGTCTCTTTGCGGCCAGCGGCAGCCTGTACCAGATTAAAGCCATGGATGTGCCCGCCGGCAAGCTGAGGGACAAGGGAACGCCCATTGAAAATCTGAGTAAATTCGACGGCACCAAGGATACCATTGTTTACCTGACCAGCGCGGAGAACATGAAGGGCAGGATATTTGTATTCGCCACCAAGATGGCCATGGTAAAGCAGGTGCCTGCGGC
>OGCU01001039.1_pt1 | contig 10397 bp, 8 predicted proteins | sample 1570251 | NCBI WGS metagenome assembly OGCU01 (sample SAMEA2582182, study PRJEB24529) | metagenome | biome: Human gut stool | place: China | collected 2011
GTGCTCGTGTGGTATCACAAGCTTTACATGAGCTTATGCTTGATTCCGATAAAATTCTTGTAATGGGTCACAAACGTGAAGACTACGATGCATTAGGTGGTATTATCGGTGTTGTAGCCATTGCACGTACCTTGGGTAAAGAATTGCGCATCGTGCTTTCAAAAGAAACGAGCGCCATCGATAAAATGGTGACTGTTCTTAAAGAAGATGAGTTCTGGACGGAACATATTATCACACCTGATGCAGCAAAAGCGTGGGTAGATGCGAATACGCTTACTATCGTATGTGATACGCATCGTCAAGAAATGGTAGCTGCTCAAGAGGCGCTTGAAATTTCTGAACGACGCATCGTTATCGACCATCACCGTCGTGCAGCGGACTTTGTTGAAAACCCATTGCTTACGTACTTGGAACCAACTGCGTCATCTACATCTGAGCTCGTAACAGAGCTTGTACAATACGCAGGTGGTGGCGTAAAACTTTCAAAAGCTGAAGCTACAGGTATTTATGCAGGTATCGTATTAGATACGAAGAACTTTATCCAACAAACTGGTGCCCGCACCTTCGAAGCGGCCGCGTTCTTGCGCCGTGCAGGGGCGGATATTGATAAGGTTAAACAATTATTTATTGAAACCTTCGATTCCATCCAATTGCGTGCTAAAATGGTATTTGAAGCCAGTCGAACTGAAGGGATTGCTATTTCCGTAGCACCTGAAGGTTTGAAGGATATGATGGCATTAGCTGCACAAAGTGCGGATATGCTCATCAGTAATGAAGATATTGAAGCAGCCTTTGTACTTTACTCCTTGAATGACGGCGGTATCGGCGTTAGTGCTCGATCCAAAGGCAAGGTAAATGTACAGGTTGTAATGGAAGCCTTGGGTGGCGGTGGTCACAGAACCGTGGCTGGTGCCCAATTACAAGGTATGACGATAGAGGAAGCGAAGAAGGCTATCTTAGAGCATGCTCTTGAAGCCCTTCATTCCGCTGAGAAAGAGGAGGAAGAACAATGAAAGTAGTATTGTTAGAAGACGTTAAAAAGGTTGGTAAAAAAGGCGAAATCGTTGAAGTTAGCGACGCATATGGCCGCAATGTATTGATCAAAAAAGGTCTTGGCCTTGAAGGTACAGCAACTAACGTAAATAATGCGAAACAAAAACAAGAATCCATTGCTCACCACAAAGTTGTAGCGAATGATGAAGCTAAAATCTTGGCAGCTCAATTGGCTAAGGTTGAAGTAACTGTAAAAGTTCGCATGGGTGAAGAAGGGCGTGTATTTGGTTCCGTTACTGCAAAAGATATTTCCGACGCAGCTAAAGCTCAATACAAAGTAGATATCGATAAAAAGAAAATCGAAATCAAAGAACCATTGAAAACATTAGGCGTACATGACGTACTCGTTCGTGTTCATCCTGAGATTACAAGTACTATCAAGGTTAACGTAGTAGCTGAATAATAGTGTTCACCATGCTCTTTGAGTATGGTGAATTCTTTTATCCATAGTGGTTTTATAAAGGGGATTATCATGGATGTACGCATTCCACCGCATAATTTAGATGCGGAAAAGGCCGTTTTGGGGGCTTTATTAACGAATGGATCCAACTCGGGTGCCGTTGTCGATACAGTGACGAGTATTCTAAAATCTGAAGACTTTTACCGCGATGCGCATCGTATTATTTATGATGCTATCTTAGAAATCGTGCATGCTAACAAGACGGCGGACTTTATCACGGTTGGTGAAGAGCTAGATCGTCGTAAGCGTCTCGATGCGGTAGGCGGTCTTGCATATATTACATCTTTGGCTAATGAATCGGTGTCCTACAATGTAGAGGAACATGCGAAAATCATCAGCGAGAAAGCTCAGTTACGCCGCCTCATCGATGCAGGGAATAAAATCGTAGGCATGACGTATGCTGGTGAAGATGAGCCAACGGCTATTCTTAACAAGGCAGAGCAAATGGTACTAGACGTAAGTGGTCAAACACAGTCTGAATCTTCCTTTGCGCCTATTGGTGAGGTAGTATTATCTAACTTAGATAAGTTAAACGCATTGCAACAGCATGATGGTGCTATTACAGGCGTTCCAACAGGCTTTAAGGATGTGGACCATGTCTTCAATGGTCTGCAAAAATCTGACCTCATTCTCGTAGCGGCTCGTCCTGCAATGGGGAAAACGGCTTTCACCTTGAACATTGCTCAAAATGTAACGATGTTATACGACAAGACGGTAGCTTTCTTCTCCCTAGAAATGGGCAAGGAACAGCTCGTTGGTCGTATCCTCTCCTCCGTGGCAGGTGTAAGCTCTGAAAAGTTGCGCCGTGCGAACATGGATCCTGCTGACTGGGAAAAGGTTATCGCTGCTGCGGATCGCATGAGTAAATCCAAGCTCTTTATCGATGATACACCGGGCCTTACCGTGCAAGATATGCGCTCTAAATTGCGCCGTCTTAAGGTGGAACATGGTCTCGATCTCGTTATCGTCGACTATATTCAGTTGATGCAAGGACGCAACTCCGGCAAGGGCAGCGAGAACCGTCAACAAGAGGTCTCTGAAATCTCTCGTAACCTCAAATTGATCGCTCGTGAGTTCAATGTGCCTCTCATTGCCTTGTCTCAGTTGTCTCGTGGTGTTGAAAGCAGACCAGATAAACGGCCTGTACTGTCTGACCTTCGTGAATCTGGTTCCCTCGAACAAGATGCGGATATCGTTATCTTCTTGTATCGCGATAAATATTACGATGAAAACTCTGAAAAAGGGGACAATGCAGAAGTCCTTATTCGTAAACACCGTAATGGTTCCGTCGGTACCGTGGAACTCCAATTCATTGGAGAATTAACACAATTTAGAGACGTGGAATTCCGAGACATGGGGCCGGAACAATAATGAAAACTATCGGTTAGTTCCTATATATTGATGGGGCCCCGTAACATAGCTACATTTTAATTAAAAAGAAAGGACTATACTTCTTTGCTCCTCGTGACCTGATGTCGCTGCATAAGTATAGTCCTTTCTTTTTATCACTGTGCATATGAAGGTGTCCCATCAATATATTGGCACCAGATAGTTTTCAGTGTATTGTTTGGAGAACTGGAAAGAGAAGTTTTGGGTTATGTTAGTAGAAAATAAGTCTTATTAAAGTGTATAATAGTGCTAGATAGATTTTATAGTGTCGTACAATACGTAAGTATTGTGAGATGGAATATAAGGTTTCCATCCTATGTATGATGAATTTAACTATTAGTGGAAAACAAAATATCGAATTTTATTTGTTGATGGTTGGATTAGGTGCTGCAGAGGCTTATAAATATAAGCATATTAGTCTGGGTGTATTTGAGAGCCTGCATTATGATTTGTCCATGATAGTTTTAATTGATGAATATCAGTTGTCAAAGGACTTAAGGGAGATTGTTTTCCAAGGTATGGGCATGGAAGATATTGTTGATGCAGCAGAGTGGTTTGAAGATTTTGATTGGGAAAGTCATTTGCGTGATGCGATAGATTACTTGGAACTGGATTGTATATCTAGATTAATGGAGCCCTCATATCATACTTGTATTAATGATTTCACCTTGTTTGATGCACCTAATACGGATAGCATTGATTATCTCTATATTTCTTTTGTATCTCATCATAGTTTTGAGCAAATCATGATGATTTTTATGCTAGGGTATACAGTATTTTTGATTGAGTTAGGTGAGTATTGCACTGATGCCTTTGATACTTTTAAACGTAACTATCTTACTAATCTTCGAGCCATAAACCGTGGCGAGTCCGAGGTTTTAAGTGAAGCTCTTGAATTATTTGACTCTTGTGATAACGAGAAGGATTTTTTGAGTAATAAACGACAACAATTGTGGTTAAGAAAGATTTCCATAGATCTTAGAGGTCACTTTTTTAGGCTTAAAGAGTCTAGCATGAAGTATCGTAGTGAGCAGGGATTAGTTTATTATAGAAGGCCTAAAGAAACCATATTGAATTAAGTTATACATGCACTTAAGAGTACCTACTATTAGATTTGATGTCTAATAGTAGGTACTTTTTCATTTTTATGTTCAAAATTTGCCACTATAATAACAAACATATGTTTGAAAATACTCTGTATTTTTGTTATACTAATCGTAGAAATTCTTCTTTTTATATTTCTTGTAGAGTCTAGTTATTTAGCGGTTTGAGGAGGTGTTTGTATGGGTTCGGCTGATACGGATCGAATGTATATGTGCATTGATTTGAAGAGTTTTTACGCGTCTGTGGAGTGTGCCGATTTGGGGCTGGATCCGTTTACAACGCCTTTGGTGGTGGCTGATGGGGCTCGTGGCAAAGGGGCTATTACATTGGCTATTTCACCAGCCTTAAAAAAGCTAGGTGTTAAGAATCGCAGTCGTCTTTTTGAGATTCCTCCGCACATTGAGTATTTGACGGTGAAGCCTCATATGAAGCGGTATATGCAGGCGTCTGCTGAGATTTATGGGACTTTGCTCAAGTATGTGGCACCTGAGGATGTACATGTATACTCTATCGATGAGTATTTTATCGATATTACGCCTTACTTACCGCTCTACAAGAAAACGCCTCGAGAGCTAGCGCAGATGCTTCTTGATGCGGTGTTAGAGGCGACCAAGATTTATGCCACTGTTGGGATTGGCACAAACTTGTTCCTCGCCAAGGTTGCTCTCGATATTCTCGCAAAACATGCGCCTGATTTTATAGGGTATCTTGATGAAAGTCTCTTTAAAGAGAAAATCTGGTATCATCAACCCTTGACCGACATTTGGCAGATTGGTAACGGCATAGCGAATCGTTTGCACAAGTATGGCGCGTATGATTTGCATGGTATCACCATGGTTCCAGAGGCTAAGCTGTATAAGGAGTTTGGCGTTAACGCCGAGCTCATCATCGATCATGCTTGGGGCCGTGAGCCTTGTACGATTGCAGATATCCATGCATATCGTCCTATTAAGCATTCTATCTCGCATAGTCAGATTTTGTTGCGTAACTATACGTACGAAGAGGCGTATGTGCCTATGCGAGAAATGGTAGAGTCCTTGGTGCTAGAGCTTTTACAAATCAAAGGGGTTACGAACCATATTCATGTTCATATTGGCTATGCAGATGATATGGTGCGCTCTACTGGAGGTTCTAAAAAGCTTAAACAGTACACTGATTCATTGCAAGCATTAACGACGGCAGTAATTAAATTATATGAACAACATTGCCATAAAAATGAACTTATACGGCGTATAGGCGTAAGCTTTGAGGATTTAGTCAATCGCTCTGCTATACCTCAGGAGGTAGATTTATTCAGCTCTCTTGCGACGGAGGAAGAGGAAAAGGAGCGGCAAGTACATGAGGCGATGTTATCTATCAAGGAGCAGTTCGGTAAAAATGCTATTTTACGTGCCTCTAGCTTGCAAGATGAAGGGACAATGCGCTTTAGAAATACCTTGGTAGGTGGCCATAATGGGGAATAAATAGTGTAATGGATACAATGGCAATTGAACGAAGAATACAATTGAAAATAGATTAGTCGCATAAGGGGAGGTATACATTAATGAAACATCGTATGTCTCGTTTACAACGGGCGAAACAATTTATGCCCTTTGCGGCATTAAAGGGATTTGAAGTATTACTGGCAGCTGTGGCACGGCCTAAAGAGCATCGTGTAGAGCTATCGGAGGATCAAGTAGATGAGTTAAATAAGGTTTTACAGACTATACATTGCGGAGAATGGGTGCGAATTGTTTACTACAATAAACAAAGATATACAGAGCTTATAGGGGCTGTTGATATGATTAGTGCGCAAATGCAAATTATATCTGTTCAAGGCATAGATATTCCCTTTAGATCTATTAAGGAATTGAATCTGTATGATATGACAATATAAAGAGTTGTCTTTATATATGGTTTAAGGGCTAGAGTTAAGGTGTGATTCGGTATACAATGATGAAAAGGGTTGTAATTTAATTATATTCTCGTATAAAAATACCCTATATGATTAGCTGTTATATGACTATATATACTCTTTGTATTGTTTTATGAGAAAGGCGGAGTCTGTAATGCATGAGGTCATATCATTACTTATCAATCGCTATGATTTTTTCCTCCAGTTGTTATGGGAACATATAGAAATTTCAGTATTAGCTTCTGTTATTGCTACCATCATCGGTGGATTATTGGGTGTGTTTATATACGAATATAAACGGCTAGCTGCGCCCGTTATGGTAGTAGTTAATTTCCTATATACGATTCCATCTATATCGATGTTAGGCCTTTTGTTGTATGTATCGGGTGTTGGTAATACGACCGCTATCATTGCATTGGTTATCTATGCCTTATTACCGATGGTACGAAATACATTTACTGGTCTTAACCAAATTGATCAAGCTATGTGTGAAGCGGGAATTGCGTTAGGTCTCACGCGGATTCAACGTTTGTGGAATATAGAGATTCCCTTGGCTATGCCGACTATTATGGCTGGTATACGGACTATGCTCGTTATGACCATTGCCTTGACAGGTATTGCATCTTTTATTGGTGCTGGTGGCTTAGGTGTGGCGATTTATAGGGGGATTACAACAAATCAAAGTGCTTTGACAATTGCAGGCAGTCTACTGATTGCCCTATTAGCTATTACTGTTGATGCTCTCTTTTCTCTAGGTGAAAGAGTAACGCGTATTAGCCCTCATATGAAGCGCTATACGATTATATTTGTTTCGATTATGACGATAATTGCGATGGGTATAGGTGGCTGGGCTATGTATTGCCATCATGTGAAGACTGATGTTATTCATATTGCAACGAAACCTATGACGGAACAGCTTATTTTGGGGAATATCTTAAAAGAATTAATCGAGAAGAAGACTGATTTAACCGTAGAGGTTACAGAAGGTGTCGGTGGTGGTACATCAAATATTCAACCAGCTATGCTTTCTGGCCAATTTGATATATATCCTGAATATACTGGTACGGCTTGGTCTGCTGTGCTAAAACGTACGGATGCGTATGATGAAGGTCTATTTAATGAGCTTTCACAGGCCTATAAAGAGAAATATAATTTTGAGTGGGTCGGCATGTACGGTTTTAATAATACCTATGGCATAGGGGTGCGTAATGAAATTGCTCAGACTTATGGTGTAAAAACGTATTCTGATCTTGCTCGTATAGCACCATCCCTAACATTAGGAGGGGAATATGATTTCTTTGGACGTGAAGATGGCTATGCTGGATTACAACGCGTGTATGGCATGAGTTTTAAAGCTACTAAAGATATGGATATAGGGCTAAAATATACGGCTATTGGTCGTGATGAGGTGGATGCAATGCCGATTTTCACGACTGATGGTCAATTAAGTATTGCACCGATTACGGTGTTACAAGATGATAAGCATCTATATCCATCCTACATGGCTGGCAATGTGGTGCGTAGTGAAATATTAATCGCACATCCTGAATTGCGGACTGTATTAGAAAGTTTGAATCATACAATTACAGATCAAGAGATGGCAAAGATGAATTACGCCGTTGAAACAGAGCATCAGTTACCAGCTGATGTAGCACATAAATTCCTGGTAGAACATAAATTGATATAAGGTGAAGGTCGTTAGATATAAAGCGAATAAAATCTGAAATAAAGGTATTAAATTTGATATAAGGTGAATGTAATTTTGTATTGACTTTTACTCTCACTCGATATAAAATAAACATATGAACAGATATTCATATAAAGTATCTAAAAAGAAAAGTTTAAGAGGATATCTAAAAAGATATGTCATAAGATATGTCTAATAAGTATTAGAAAAATATTACCTATTAATTTACAATACAGGATAGAAGCTTTAACTATTATCAAAGGAGATATCATGGAAGAAACATTGTTGTTGAAGGATTTGAACTGTGCGAACTGCGCAGCAAAAATTGAAGATCGTATCCGTAAAATGGATGTTGTAGAGACTGCCAATTTTACACTTGCTACACATCAATTAAAATTAACCGGCTCTTGGGAAGACCGCGAAGCTCTTAAACGTGACATTCAAGACATTTGTGATGCCATCGAAGAGGGCGTAACCGTAGCTGATTATGAACGTAAATCTAAAGCGACTATGGATGACCATGGTCATGATCACGACCACGGTAGTGATGCTGTAACAATTGCAGTCATCGTAGCAGGCTTGTTATTCATGATTTATGAAGTTTTGTCATCCTTTGTCCCATCCATCAGCTTGCCAGAGAGTATTGAGACTCCAATTTACTATGTTGCGTATATTCTTCTTGCGTTCCCAGTATTGCGCATCGCAGGTCGCAATATCCTAAAAGGTGAAGTATTTGATGAAAACTTCTTGATGTCTATCGCTACATTGGGCGCTATTGCTATCGATGCATTGCCTGAAGCAGTAGGCGTTATCTTGTTCTACCGTATCGGTGAGTTCTTCGAAGAAAAAGCAACTGATCGTAGTCGTACAGAAATCATGAACGCTGTCGATATGCGTCCTCAAGAGGTGCGGGTTGTAGATACAGACTGCGGTGGTGAAATCGTAGTTATGGCTCCTGAAAAGGTTGAAGTAGGCTGGACTATCGAAGTTCGTCCTGGCGATTTAATCCCTCTAGATGGTACAGTTCTTGAAGGTGAAACACGCGTTAACACAGCGCCTGTAACAGGTGAACCTGTACCTGTTCGCGCCGTACCTGGCACTCAACTTATGTCTGGTTGTATCAACGAATCTGGTCGCATTACAATGCGTGTAGATAAGGTTCTTGAAGAATCCATGGTTACTAAAATTCTTGATGCCGTGGAAAATGCAGCATCTTCTAAACCTAAAATCGACCGTTTCATTACGCGTTTTGCTCGCGTATACACACCAATCGTTGTAGCTCTTGCATTGGCTGTTGCTATCATCCCGTCCCTTATTACTGGTGAATGGCATAAATGGATCTACACAGCCTTAACATTCCTCGTTATTTCTTGCCCATGTGCATTGGTGCTTAGCGTGCCACTTGCATTCTTCTCCGGTATCGGCAATGCGTCTAAACATGGTATCTTATTAAAAGGTGGTCGCGTTATCGAGGCGTTGGCTAATGTGAAAGCAGTAGCTCTTGATAAAACTGGTACTATCACATCTGGTGAGTTCAAAGTTCACAGCGTAGAAACTGTAGGCTCTCATGTAAGTTCCAGTCAATTGTTATCCATGGCGGCAGCTATCGAAGCCGTTTCTACACATCCAATCGCAACAAGCATCGTGTCTGAAGCAAAAGATCAAGGCCTTACAGTGGAACCTTCTGATTTCGTTCAAGAGTTAGCTGGTGAAGGTATGGTGGGTATGACTGATGGTCAACAAGTACTTATTGGTAACCGTCGTCTTATGGAACGCTATAATGTTCAAGGCTATCCAACAGAGGCTGCTGAATATGGCACAGAAGTTCTTGTGGCAGAAGGTAATACATACTTAGGTCGTATCATCATCGCCGATGAAGCTCGCCCAGACTCTGCTGAAGCGATTGCTAATCTTAATGGTCAAGATATTAAAACTGTTATGCTTACAGGTGATGCTGAAGCAAGTGCAAATTACATCGCTAAAGAAACTGGCGTAAGTGCTGTACGTGCTCAGTTGTTGCCACAAGATAAATTGTCCGTAGTACAAGATATTCGCTCTGAATATGGTCCAACTATGTTCGTAGGGGATGGCATCAACGATGCTCCGGTACTTGCTGGTGCTGATGTTGGTGGTGCGATGGGTAGCGGTGCTGATGCGGCTATCGAAGCGGCAGACGTTGTATTCATGCGTCCGTCCTTGACTGCTATTGCACATATCCTTGACTTGTCTAAAGCGACATTGCGCGTAGCATGGCAAAACGTTGTATTTGCTATTGCTGTAAAAATCCTCATTATGGCTTTAGGTCTTATGGGCTATGCATCCATGTGGTGGGCAGTATTTGGTGATACTGGCGTATCCATCCTTTGTATCTTGAACTCTGTTCGTATCTTGCGCCGCAATTAGGTGAAAGCAGAGTTTATAGCTCTGTAGAGGAACGAAATAAATTACATTCTCCTGATCTGAATGATTAGGACTGATATAAATAACCTCTAGGTTAGTAACTGACTAACTTAGAGGTTATTTTATTGCGTGGATTAAACATTTACGATACTTTTACTATATATCTGTACATCATAAATAGACATAAAACTGCATATGTATGTTCTAGATACACAAAACTTTCACAATTGAATTGAATAATAGCTATAAAATAGTATATAATTTATTAGATGATTACTATAAGTTCGTTGGAAGGAGGGATAGCATGATTACGGTGTATAAACATATAGAAGAAGAGTTAGTTTCCGATAGCACTGTATCAGATGCCACAAAAGGTTCTTGGGTAAATTTGGTGAACCCAGACCCCGATG
>OGCU01001042.1_pt1 | contig 10378 bp, 12 predicted proteins | sample 1570251 | NCBI WGS metagenome assembly OGCU01 (sample SAMEA2582182, study PRJEB24529) | metagenome | biome: Human gut stool | place: China | collected 2011
TAAGTAAAAACATTATATTTTTTCAAAATGAAAAAAACAATTATATTTATTTTTCATTTTGAAAATTTTTTCATTTTGAAAAAAATAAAAATCTCACAAGTAATACTATAAGTACAAAATGAGATATTTTTTTATTGGCACAATTTTTGCTTATATTTTATAGTAAGAAAAGTCTGCCTAATTTAAAATATTTAGGTAGAATTAATATATGTAAATTTTAAACTTAGAATATATTATTTAAAATTATCATTGGAGGGAAATATTATGGAAAAAACAATTGAAAAAATAATGAGTATTTTAGCAGAGGAAATAGTTCCTGCTGAAGGTTGTACTGAACCAATAGCAATAGCTTATGCTGCAAGTAAACTTACAAGTGTATTAGGAAATGTCCCTGAAAAAATAGATGCTTATCTTTCTGGAAATATAGTAAAAAATGTTAAGAGTGTAAAAATTCCTAACTCTAATGGAATGGTAGGAATAGAAGCTTCTGTAGCTATGGGAGCTATCTTAGGGCAATGTGAAAGAGAACTTATGGTAATTTCTCATGTTGATACTGCTCGTCTTCCTGAAGTTCAAAAATATCTTGATGAAAATAGAATAAATGTTTTTCTTAATGACAGTGATGTAAAACTCTATATCAGATTAGAAGGTACTTGTGGGAATAATTCTGCTTCTGTTGAAATTCAAAACTACCACACTAATATCACAAAAATCATAAAAAATGGAGAAGAGGTAAAAGGTTGTCTATGTGATGATTGTACATCAGCAGATGTCATGACTGACAGAACTTTTCTTAGTGTAGAACTTATTTATGATTTAGCTAAAAACATAGAATTTTCTCTTATAGAGCCTATCTTTAAACAAGTTATAGACTACAATACTGCTATAGCTAAAGAAGGACTTTCTAACTATTATGGTCTTTCTATCGGTAAATTAATGAAAGAAGGTATGGAAGATGGAGCATATGGAAATGATTTAAGAAACAATATGGCAAGTTTTGCCAGTGCTGGAAGCGATGCTAGAATGAATGGTTGTTCTCTCCCTGTTATGACTACAAGTGGAAGTGGAAACCAAGGAATGACTTGTTCTCTTCCTGTTATTAAATTCTGTGAAATGAAAAATATACCATATGAGCAATTAATCAGAGGACTTTTCTTCTCTCATATGACAACTATACATATTAAAAGTAATATAGGAAGATTATCTGCATATTGTGGAGCTGTATGTGCAAGTGGAGGAGTAGCAGGAGCTATATCTTTCCTTTCTGGATTCTCTCTAGCTCAAATAGATTCTGCCATTGAAACAACTCTTGCAACACTTTCTGGAGTAGTATGTGATGGAGCAAAAAGCTCTTGTGCTACAAAAATAGCAAGTGGTGTAGCTGCTGCATTTGATGGTTATTATGCTTCAAGTAAAAATAGAAAATTTGAATTTGGTGAAGGAATAGTTGGAAGAAACGTTGAGGCAACTATTAAAAATGTAGGAACTCTTGGACAGGTTGGTATGAAAATAACTGATGATGTTATCCTTGATATTATGATAAAAAATAAATAATTCTTTTAAGGTTAATAAGAGAAATGTCTCATAATTTATGGGACATTTTTTTATTTAAAAATAGTTTGTAAAATATTTTTATACATTATATACTTAATATACAATTAAGAATTTTTACATAAAAAGGAGATACTATGAACTTAAAATTGCTTTTCATATCATTTTTTTTATTTATTTTTACTAATATTTTTTCTGAAAATATTCAATCTAAAAAAATTTTTATCTCCTTTAAATATGAAAAACAGTTTAGACTTGCTTCAAATCAATTTGCTATCTGGATTGAAAATGAAAAGGGTGAATTGATAAAAAATATTTTTGTTACAAAATTCACTGCTGTTGATAGTTATTCAAAAAGAAAAGAAGCTCTTCCAACTTGGGTTAAACGTTCAAATGTAAAAAATTACTCTAGAGAAAAGATAGACTCTATTTCTGGTGCTACTCCTAAAAGCAGTTTTCTTACATATACATGGGATTGTACTGATCAAAATGAAAATCCTGTTCCTAATGGAACATATAGATTTTTTGTAGAAGGAAGTACTTATTGGAAAGATAAAATCCTTTTTACTGGAACTATTACTTTGGGAGATCATTCATATATAGTAGGACCATTTATAGAAGATTTTACAAGAGCAGCTCTTAACAGTAAAATGATAACAAATTTAAGTGCTGAAATAAGATAAGGAGATGATAGAATGGAAGTTGATCATATCTATATCTGTAGTGATTACAAGGCTCCTGCTGGTGAATTATTAAAAGAATTTGGTTTGACAGAAGGAACTTCAAATATTCATCCTGGTCAAGGAACTGCTAATAGAAGATTTTTTTTCCACAATTTTATGCTTGAACTATTATGGATAGAAAATTCAGATGAGGTAAAAAGTAATCTTACCAGACCTATGAAACTTTTCGAAAGATGCAATAAGTTTGATACAAATATATCTCCTTTTGGAATTGGACTTAGACCTGTAAATGAAAAAAATGAAAAAGTTTTATTTCCTGTTTGGGACTATCACCCTCTATATCTTCCTGATTTTTTAAAAATACAGGTTGCTGATGGTACTCCTCTCAGTGAACCTATGTTTTTCTATCTTTCTTTTGCTGATAGGCAGGATAAATATCCTGCTGAAAAGAAAGAAAATATGAAGCATAGCCTTCCATTGAAAGAAGTAACTAATATAGAAGTACATATTAACCAAAAAAATGAATTTTCTGAAGCAGCCAAAATAATAAATAATATAGATAATCTTCTTTTAATAAAAGACAATGAAAATTATCTGAAACTTACTTTTGACAAAGGAGCATATAAAAAAGAAAAAGATTTTAGACCTAATATACCTTTAATAATAAACTGGTAATAAATATTTTGCTCAAATACAGTATACATGATATACTTTAATAGAATAACCAAAATATTGGAAAAAACTATTTAATATATATTTTTACAGGAGGGAAGAAAATGAAAAAAGAATATATAGAGACTTCTGGATGGGATGCAATTACCAGAGCTTTTGAAAAACTTTACCCTGAGCAGACTGATCCCCTTCACTATGCCCCTATAATATCCTGGCGATTGGGAGGAGAGGATCCTTTAGATGGTATCAGTGTATATGATGGAGGAGAGTACTACCATTTTGTCACTTATGGTCTTTCTGAACTGTATGATAAAGAATCTGAAGACTTTGATTATAGTGGATATGGGTTTGAGCTTACATTAAAATTAAAAAAATCTTCTCTAAAAAATAAAGAAGAAGAATTGAACTGCATATGTGGAATTTTACAAACTCTTGGAAGGATAACTTTTGAAAATGGAGATATATTCCAACCTTTTGAATATATCTATACTGGGCAGAAAACTGGTATGGATTCTAAGTCAATATCTAATATTACAGGTTTTGTAACTGTTCCAGATGAAGTAGGAGAAATAAATACTCCAAATGGGTTACTACAATTTGTACAGCTTGTAGGTATGACTGATGCAGAACTTAAAGCTATTGTTGATAAAAAAAATACTGTTGAAGAAATGATAGAAAAACTTGGTCATACTTTGACTGATTTTAAAAGAAAAAGTTTAGTATAATATGTATATGCTCAATAATAAGTTTCTCTTAGGTGATACAAATGCTACAATTAAAGAAAATAACAGGAAATAAAAAAATCTATCTTGATCTATTACTTTTAGCTGACCCTGAAGAGAAAGCTATTGATAAATACATCAATGATAGTGAAATTTTTTCTCTTATTGAAAATGAAAAAGTTTTAGGACAGTGTGCTGTTACTAAAATAGATAAATATAGATGTGAAATAAAAAATATAGCTATTTATGAAGACCTTCATAATAAAGGTTATGGAAAGAAATTCATCAATCTCATATGTGATTACTATAAATATAAGTATACTTCTATATTAGTAGGAACTGCTGACAGTGGAATAGAATTTTATAAAAAATGTGGATTTAAAATTTCTCACAAAATAAAAAATTTCTTCATAAATAATTATGATGAAGAAATTTTTGATAATGGAATTCAGTGTATAGATATGATTTATTTAGAGAAGAAGATAAAATAAGGGTGGCTATGCCACCCTTATTTTTTATAAAAGTCCAGCTTCTTTCATCACTGCTTTTATTTGTTCTGTTTGTTCTTCAGTTGCTTGTAAGAAAGGCTTTGTACAATAATCTTGCATTTCTACCCCACGAATCATCATAGCTTTTTTCATAATAGGAATAAATGGTGTTCCTATTGAATAAAGATCCATTAATTTATCTACTATTTTTTGAATTCTAGCAACTTCCTCCATATTTTTTGCATCTATAGCTTTTACCCAATCAGCAAAAAGTTCTGGGCATAGATTTGAAAGTCCACCTATACAACCACTTCCACCACATAAAATATTATGAACAAAATTTTCATCAAATCCTGATAATATTATAAAATCAGGAAATTCATCCAATACTGTTGTCATAAGTTTTCTAGTATGTCCCATTTCACTTACAGTATCTTTAAATCCTACTATATTTTTATGTTTTCTAAGAAGATTTAATGTAACTTCTGGAGTTAAATCATGTCCTGTTCTATCAGGGAAATTATATAAATATATATCTCCTTTTACAGCACCTGCTACTTTATCATAGAAAAACTCTACACTTTCATTAGAAAGAGCAAAATAGTATGGACTGATAATCATTACAGCATCTGCTCCAGTTTCTAATGCAAAATTTGAAAGTTCAACTGTATCTTCTACTGTCATACAGCTAGTTCCAATATATACTTTTGTCCTTTTATTTACATATTCCACCACTAATTTAATAAGTTCTTTTTTTTGTTCAGTAGTCATAGAGAAAAATTCTCCTGTACTTCCCATAATTACAAGTCCATCTACTCCACCTTTAATAAGATGATCCCATACATTTTTATTAGCCTGAACGTCCAGATTTCCATTTGCATCAAATGCAGTTACCACTGGAGTCAGAAAATTTGCTTTTTTCATAATTATTCTCCTTTTATATATTTTAAATAGTTTTATTCTATAGTATTGATAAGTTTTCCTATTTCTGGAATTTCACAAGTTACTACATCTCCTTTTTTCATAAAACCTTGAGGTTTCATTCCCATTCCCACTCCAGATGGTGTTCCTGTTATTATTATATCTCCAGGTTCAAGAGTTATTCCTGCTGATATCTCTGATATAATTTGAGGAATATCAGCTAAGAACAATCTTGTATTAGAAGACTGTCTTAACTCTTTATTGACATAACTTTTCACATCTACTTCTATTGGAAATGAAAGAGCTGTTTTATGTAATATACATGGTCCCATAGATGAATAAGTATCCAGACTTTTACCCCTATACCATTGAAAATGAGATTGCTGCAACTCTCTAGCAGATATATCATTGAATATTGAATATCCAAAAATATATTTTTCAACATCTTCTTTAGCTATATCTGATCCTTTTTTTCCTATAATAACTGCCAATTCTACTTCATAATCTAAATGTGTATCCAAATCCATTCTACTTTTTACTGTATCTCCTGTTCCTATTATCTCAGAAGCCCTTTTTGAGAAATACACAGTTTTTTCTGTTTCAGTAAAATCATCTTTAAAGCTTTCTTTGGTTTCTTCCAAATGACTTTTATAATTTACTCCTACACATATAATATCATGAATAGGTCTTTTGATTGGTGAGCATATTTTTACTTTTGAAACATCATATTGAACATATTCAGAAATCTTTCCCCCAAAAGTTTCCTGAAGCTGTTCCATCTCATCTTCAGTAATATTTTCTATAAGGTCAATCATTGAAGAAAATTCTCTGCCTTTTAATACAGAAGATATTTCTATGATCTTTGATTCATCCTTGTTAAAAATACCTAATTTTTCATTATTTTCACTTTTAAATCTTACAAATTTCACTTTATCACCTTCTGAATTTAGACCTTATATAAAATCAGTAAGCAGAGAAAGAATTTTTTCTCCGCTTACTATGATAACCTTTATATCTATATTTTATACATAGTTACATAATCTTGCAATAGCCATTTCTGTATATCCTAAAGTTTCTGCTTTAGTTTGTTTTCCATTAGCTACTTCTACTAATTCTTGTAAAAATTCTTCTCCAAGTTCCTTAAGAGTTTGTGGTCCATATATAACTGGGCTTGCATCTATATCAATGTTATCTGACATATTGGCAAATGTTATTTTATTTCCAGTGATTTTAATTACTGGTGAAATAGGGTTTCCTGTAGGAGTTCCTCTTCCAGTAGAGAAAACTATAACTTGAGCTCCTCCAGCTACCATTCCTGCCACTGATGAAGGGTCATTTCCTGGAGTATCCATTATTACAAGTCCTTTTTCCTCTACCTGTTTTCCATAATCATATACAGCTGTAACTTCTGTATGTCCCCCTTTGTGAATACACCCTAAAGATTTCTCTTCAAGAGTAGTTATTCCTCCAGCTATATTTCCTGGTGATGGATTTCCATCTCTTACCTCTTCTCCTACTAATTGAAGCGCTTTTTCATATCTATGAACAATTTCATATATTCTTTCTTTTATTTCAGGAGTTTTAGCACGCTTTGCAAGTATATGTTCTGCACCTATAAATTCTGTAGTTTCAGAAAGAATCGATGTTGCTCCTAATGCTACTAAACGATCACTTAATTCTCCTATAAGTACATTTGATGCAAGTCCACTTGTTGGATCTGATCCTCCGCACTCAGTTCCAACTATAAGTTCAGATATTGGGAATTCTTCCCTTTGAAGTTTTGAAGCCTCCTGTGCCATTTTTCTCCCAGCACGAACAGCTCTTTCTATTGTTGTTATTGTTCCACCATTTTCTTGAATTATAAATGTTTCCATTGGTTTATTAGTTCTTTCTCTTATAGCATCTACAACTAAATCCATTTGACAGTTTTCACATCCAAGAGAAACAACAATTATTCCATATACATTAGGATTAGCTGCCATTCCAGCCATAACATCCATAGTAAGCTGCTGATCTCCTGCCACTTGAGAACATCCATTTTGGTTATTAAATGTTACTGCTCCCTCTATTTGAGAAGCTATTATTCTAGTAGTATCTGATGCACAAACACTTGCTGGCAAAATAAATATTTTATTTCTTACCCCAACTTTTCCATCTGGTCTTCTATATCCTAAAAAATTCATATTACATTCCCTCCCTTATCCTATAAGTTCTCTCTATGACTTTCTACATTATGAGTATGTACATGAGCTCCTGCTTTTATATCCTGAGCTGCAATTCCTATATGTTCTCCATATTTAACTACTGGTTCTCCTTTAACTATATCTCTAGTAGCAAATTTATGATATATCTGAATATCTCCAAGAGCAGTAAGTGTAAAAACTTTATCTCCTGCTTTATAGCTTATTTCTGTTCCTTTAGCAATTTGTTCAATAGCTACTGCCACATTGTCTTTTACATCAATTATTAAAGCATTAATCATAATGTTCCTCCTTAAAGATTTTAATTTTCTGTATTTTAAAAATTTTTATTTTGCTGTTTCTAATTTTGCAGCCTCTAAAACTTCTGACTGTGGACAACCATATTTTTTTGCCCACCAGTTAGTCATCAATGGAACTAAGATAGCTGTAACTACTACTGAAGCTGCTACTTGAGTTGTTGCTTCTCCTACATATGGAGCCCAAGCTGGATCAATAAGTCCTACTGCTGCTGGTACTGCAACTGCATTTCCTGCTGTAGTTGCAACTGCCCATCCTGCATATCCTGGTCTTCTTCCTATGATTTTATCACAGAAAACTATGAAACATCCACCTACAAATACTGTTATAAGTCCTAAAATAATTCCTGGAATTCCACCTTTTACTACATTGCTTAAATTAATTCCTGCTCCAAGAGTAAGTCCAACAAATGGAATTAAAATATTTCCAGCTGGTTCCAAGAAAGTCTGCATCTCTTTATCAAGATTTCCAATTATCATACCAACTATGATAGGTATAACTGTTGCTACAAGAGCCATAAATGGAACATTTGCAAGTCCAGAAGCTCCAAGAGCTATAAGTGTAAATAATGGTCCATCATTAAGAGCCAGAAGAGCCATAGCAGCACAGTCAGTAGTATCTCCATAAGTTTTCATAAGAGCTAGATATACACTTCCATTACTATTAGTTACTGCACTGATGATGGCTAATGTTGTCAATCCACATACTCCTGCAAAACCAAATATCTTTCCAACAGCTATTCCAATAGCTGCTCCAATTATAAATTTAGAAATAAGAAGAATTCCTCCACGTTTCACTACTTTAGGCATATCTCTTAACTGTAAAGTAGTTCCAAGGCAAAATAATTGTATCCCCATTGCTGTTGCTGCCCCTGCACTAGAAAATGTTGCTGTTGTAAATGACCCTATTTTTAATGCTGCTGGGAAAAAAGTATTCATAAAAGCTCCTATAAGTAAAGGAACAATCATCATACCAGCAGGTACTCTTTTTAAAAATCTCATAATCATAATTTTTTTCCTCCTGACATTTTATTTTCTGCTATATTTGGTGGCCTTCCAACTCAGCTTCTTCACTTTTATTCGTATATACAAACCAAGTTTTTATATGCGAATTATTATAAAATAATAATAGCACTCTTTTATATATAAGTCAATATGTTCTATAAAAAAATTTTTATCATTATTTTCAATCATCATTTTTAAGCTTATTTCACTAAAAAAAATTTTCCTATAGTTTAATTAATTACTCTTTTTTATATGTAAGCCTTGTATGTTATATACAAGCTGTTTAAAATCTGGTATAATCAAATTATTAATACTTAGGAGGTGCCTTTTCATGGCAAAGATTGAACATAGACCTACAGCCCGTGTACTTAATATACTTGAATTGCTAGCTGCTAATCAAGAAGGTCTAACTTTGACAGAAATCGCTGAAGCTATTGATGCCCCTAAAAGCAGTGTACTATGGCTCAACGTAAATTTATATTTTTTGATGTACATACTTACAAGTATAGTATAGGCATAGGTTCCTTTTGTGTTGGATCAGCTTATACAAGTAATATGAATGCTCTTCAATTTATAAAATCAGAAATGAAATATATTGTGAAAAAAACTAATGAAATCTGCCAAATGGGTATATTTGATAGAGGACAGGTTTTATATGTAGCAAAAGTAGATTCTGATGATCCTATTCGTATTATTTCATATGTGGGAAAAAGGCTTCCTGCATATTGTACTGCTCTTGGTAAAGCTCTGCTCTGCCAAAAAAATATAAAAGAATTAAAAAAACTTTATCCAGATGGATTAAAAAAGTATACTCCAAATACTATAACTGATTTTGAAGTACTTGCAGATCAACTCAAAGAAATAAAACAAACAATGATTGCAACTGAAAATGGAGAAGTAAATGAACAATCTGATTGTATTAGTGTCCCTCTTTTCAAAGGAGATGACATTCTTGCTGCTATCAGTGTAAGTGTTCCTTCTTTCAGAATGACTGAAGAGAAAACTGAACTTATTAAATCAATGCTTTTGGAAACTAAAACTAAAATTGAAACTTTTTTCCGTGAACATGATATAGACAGCACTCAACTTACTCTTTCTAACTAAATAAAGGAGAATGAATTATGAATAGATTAATATCTTTGAATATTGATTTCATCTCAGGAACTGGTAATAAAGATTTTATTTATCCTGTAATTATTCAAAGTGATAAAGAAAATATTCTTATAGATTGTAGTACTTCTGGCTCTCTTCCTCTTTTAGAAAAGGAAGCAGAAAAAAATAATTTTGATCTTTCAAATCTTACAAAAATAATAATAACTCATCATGATCATGATCACATGGGAGGACTTTATGAAATAAAGGAAAAATATCCTCACATACAGGTAGTTTCTTCTTTAATAGAAAAACCATATATTGAAGGAACAAAAAAATCTTTAAGACTGGAACAAGCTGAAAAGATATATCCTACCCTTTCCGAAGCTGAAAAAATAAATGCTGAATATTTTCATAATATATTAAAATCTATAAAGCATGTTCCTGTAGACATTACAATAGATGGAGATAAAGAACTGGATTGGTGTGGTGGAATAAAAATAATTGCTACTCCTGGACATATGCCCGGTCATATCTCTATTTATTCTAGAGAATTTAAAACACTTATTACTGGAGATGCTATGGTTGCTCAAAAGGGAGAGCTTTTTATAGCTAATCCCCAATACACTTTAGACATGAAAGAAGCAATAAAATCCATAGAAAAATTTTTAGATTATGATATCCAGCAGATAGTATGCTATCATGGGGGTTTAGTTAAAGGAGATATTACTTCTATTCTGAAAAAAA
>OGCU01001053.1_pt1 | contig 10259 bp, 9 predicted proteins | sample 1570251 | NCBI WGS metagenome assembly OGCU01 (sample SAMEA2582182, study PRJEB24529) | metagenome | biome: Human gut stool | place: China | collected 2011
TTTTTTGTTTTTAGTTACTAAGAAGAGCCTTGATAGTCTCTTCCATTTTTAGTGGTTCAGTTTTGGAAGAAAAGCGTTCGACGACTTGACCTTCACGGTTAATCAAAAATTTAGCAAAGTTCCATTCAATTCTAGCCCCAAGCGGTCCAGATTTTTCTTGTTTTAGCCAATCAAAAAGTGGTTCTGCTTCCTTACCATTGACCTTGATTTTGGCAAAACGAGGGAAGGTTGTCTGGTAATTGAGGGTGCAGAAGGTATTGATTTCTTCAGCATTACCAGGTGCCTGTCCCATAAACTGATTACAAGGAAAATCAAGAATCTCGAATCCTTGGTCTTTGTATTTGTCATAAAGTTCCTGCAAGCCCTGATATTGTGGCGTCAAACCACATCCTGTTGCTGTATTGACGATTAAGACGACCTTGCCCTTATAATCATGTAGGGATACAAGCTGGTCAGCTTGATTTGAAACTGTAAAATCGTATAAGGTTGTCATAGGAAATCTCCTTTGGTTTAGTTGAGACTATTATAGCAAAGTTAGTCAGAGAAGTGATTTTTCAGGAAGAATAGAGACTAAATTATGTTTGTGATAGTAATTCTTTATCTTTGGTTTAGGTTTACTTATTACTAATTGTGATGATACTAAATGGAGATATATTGCTCTAGAGTATATAACACAAGGTTTAAAGGGGATTTGAATGTTACACTCATAAATTAAATTTATAACCCAGGATAAAATTTCTTTATTTTTCGGATGTGATAATCTCTGATAAGATAATGTCATTCAGTTTTGAAGCAGCTAGTGATAATAGGAGTTGAAAGTATTTTAGGTATGTTCATTAGCTGTTGAGATTAGGATAAGAGAAAAGGAGATTCTTATGTCAGAAAAAAGAGAGTTAGTTTTGAAAGCATTTCGTGGAGAAAGTGTTGATCGTGTCCCGGTGGGATTTTGGCATCATTTTACTACTGAAGCAGAGTGGTTACATGGTTTTGAAAATCCAGAAATTATTGATAAAAATAAGGCTGGTCATAAAAAATTTATAGAAGAAGTCAAACCTGATTTTGTTAAATTGATGAGTGATGGTTTCTTTGCATATCCACAGCCTGCTTTTAAAGACTTTAAGTCAATCAGTGATTTGCAAACGATTGAACCTTTAGGTGCAAATCATCCTTGGATTTCTGCACAAGTTGAACTTGTAAAAAGTCTGATTGCTGATTTTCCTGAAGATATTGTTGCAATTTACAATATCTTCGCTCCGGTTACTTATTTAAAATGGTTAGTTGGAAAAGTTTCAGGTGGCGATGATCTTATCGCAGATTACATTGTGGAAAACCGAAAAGCTTTGAAGCATGTTTTAGATGTTATTGGCGAAGACATTGCGAGTCTTAGTCAGAGGGTGATTGAAGAAGCAGGTGCTGATGGTATTTACCTAAGTGTTCAAAGTATTCAAGATGAGCGAGTTAGCGCTGAAATTTATAAAGAAATCATTGCTCCAAGTGAATTAAAGGTTTTAGAAGCAGCTAATGGAGCCAAAGGACATAATATTCTACATATTTGCGGATACGAAGGAGCCCGTAATAACATCGAACTCTTTAAAGATTATCCTGCTCAGGTAGTTAATTGGGCGGTCGGTCCTGAAGGAATTAGTTTGGCAAAAGGTCTTAACATTTTTAGAGGTCGCACAGTTCTTGGAGGATTTGAAAATGGAAAAGACGGTCTTCTATATACTGGAACTAAAAAAGCTATTCAAGAAAAGGTTAGGGAGATTATTGCTGATACTGGAACCCATGGATTAATCATTGGTGCTGATTGCACGATTCCAAGTGATATTAACCATGAGCGTATTGAATGGGTACGTGAAGCAGCAATTTTGTAAGAAAAAGGAGAGATTAATATGAGTAAAAAGACATGGATTATTGGTGGAGCTGTTGTTGTAGCACTTATTGGGGCTACAGTTATTGGACGTAGCTTAACAGGAGATAAAAAAGCAAAATCAGACTCTGGAAAGGTAACAACATTAAAAGTTGCCCATACTCAAAACTATGTTCCTTATGATTTTGTTGATAAGGATGGTAATTCTGATGGCTATGAGGTAGCTGTATTAAAGGAAATTGATAAAAAGCTTCCACAGTACAAATTTGAATATACTGGAACAAGTGATGATGATCTTTTGATTGGTTTAGAGTCAGGTAAATATGACATCGGTACGAAGGGCGCGTGGTACACAGATGAACGTGCTAAAAAGTTTATTATTCCGAAAGATCCAATTGGAGCAAGTATTATTGGATTTACCATTCGTAAGGATGATAAAGATAAATATAAAAATATCTCTGACTTTGCAAAACAAAATGGTCGATTGGTGCCAATCTCACCACAAAATGCTCAGTGGAATGTTATCAAAGACTACAACGATAAGCATAAAGATCAACCAATTGAGTTAACATCTGCGGAATCTTTCCAAGTTTCAGATGCCTATGCATGGGTTTTGGAAAATCGTTATGATGCTTACTTTGATATTAAATTATCTTTTGAAAAGGCTGTAACTGATAAAGATGGAGCGTATCATCAATATGCAGATAAATTGACTTGGTTCCCTTATAAAGGAATTCCAACCTATCCACTCTTCCATCGAGATAGTAAGAACGAAGAGTTTTCAAAAGAATATACTAAGGCTATCAAGGAACTAAAAGAAGACGGTACACTTGAAAAGTTATCTAAAAAATACTTTGGTGAGGATGTCTTCTCATACGTAGACAAATAAGTAATTGTAACGTCGTAAAGTAGGATGTTTTGATAAGCTTCTGAAGTGAGTTTAGTTAGGAGAAATTATGGTCAATTATGACATTTCAAAAGTTTTTGGAGCATTACCTGAAATCATAAAGGGCTTACCAATGACATTATTGGTTATCATATTAACGACTTTACTTGGGTCGTTATTAGGAGGATTAATTGCTTGGGCAAGCCTTTCCAAGGATAAAGCTTTGGAGAATTTAGCTAAGGGATATGTTTTTATCTTACGCTGTACCCCACCTATTGTGCTATTATTCTTGGTATTTTACGGAGTTCCAGAATTTCTTAATTGGTGGTTAGGATTAGATATTAATGATTGGTCCAAATTGATATTTGTTCTTGTGACTATGGTTCTCCTATTCTCAGCAATGATATCAGAAGTGTTTAAAGCGGCTTATCAAGCAATTCCTAAAGGACAATTAGAAGCTGGGCTTAGTATTGGGCTTACTTCTGAACAAACCTTTGTAAGAATTATCGCCCCTCAAGCATTTAAGGTTGCTTTACCAAATATTACAACAGCTATACTTAACCTTATGCGCGATGCAGCTTTGGCTTATACGATTGGTTTTATTGATGTTATGGGCAAAGGGAACCTTTTGATTAGTCGCCATTTAGGAAATTATTCTTTGGAGACTTATACAGCTGTTGCCCTTGTTTATTGGGGAATAGCGTTAATTCTATCGTTGATTTCTAGGATAACAGAACAACAATTGAGTGTAAAAGAGAGGTAAAAAATGAATATTACTTTTATTATAGATACCTTTATCAAGGCTTTATATGGTGTTCCGGTAACACTGGGAATCATGGTTGTGGCTATTCTATTGAGTTTTCTACCTGCTTTATTTCTCGCTTTGGGTCAAATTTATAAGGTACGAGGTGTTAAGACTTTTTCAATTGTTTATCTTGCGTTTATTCGTGCAACACCTCCAATTCTGTTAATTTTATTTTTTTATAGTTTGTTCCCTAGTTTGTTAAATCAGTTTTTTAAAGGTATTGGGAGTCACATAGATGTCTTCAAAGTTAATCCGCTTTACTATGCTTTTATCATCTATAGCTTGATGACGACAGGAAGTTTATCGGAAATCATTCGATCAGCATTACAAACTGTTGATAAAGGTCAACTAGAAGCTGCACAAGCCATAGGTTTAACAACAAGACAAGCTTATCTGAGAATCGTTTTTCCTCAGGCACTTAAGTCTGCTCTTCCCAATTTGTGTAACTTAGTTATCAATATTGTGAAAGGAACGTCACTTGTCTTTGTTATGACGATAAAAGATATTACCGCAATTGCACGAGTTGAAGCAGCATATGGATATCAATATTTTGAATCTTATTTTGTCATCTTCATTTTATATTTAATCATTTGTGGTATCATTCAAGTTCTCTTTAACTTTGGAGAAAGAAAATTGCAATTTACATAGAGGGAGTCACTATGCTAGAAGCTAAACATATATCAAAAACATTTGGAGATCGTCAGGTTCTTGTTGATGTCAATCTACAAGTGAAACAGGGAGATGTGGTTGTCATCTTGGGACCATCAGGTTCAGGAAAAACAACTTTCTTACGTTGCCTTAATCATTTGGAGAAAGCTGATGGAGGTCAATTAACAATTTCAGGTAAGGACTACTCTTTGGATAAGTTATCAAAGAAAGATATTTTAGATATCCGAAAGAAGACAGCTTTTGTATTCCAACACTACAATTTATTTGCAAACAAGACTGCCATTGAGAATATCTTGGAAGGTTTAGTGATTGCTAGGAAAGTTCCCAAAAGTGAAGCGCAAGAGATTGCTGAAGAAGCACTTAAAAAAGTTGGTCTTCTGGATTTTAAAGATTACTACCCATCACAACTTTCAGGAGGACAACAACAACGTATTGGTTTAGCTAGAGCAATAGCAGTAAAACCAGAAGTTATCTTGTTAGATGAACCAACATCGGCCCTTGATCCAGAACTAGTTGGGGATGTTCTGGATGTCATGAAACAACTTGCTCATGAAGGAACAACAATGGTAGTTGTGACTCATGAAATGGGGTTTGCACGAGATGTAGCTAATCATGTCGTTTTCATGGATGGTGGTCATGTCATCGAAGAGGGGAGTCCAAAAGACATTTTTTACAGACCAAAAGAAAAACGTACACAACAATTTTTGGCACGTATTCTTTCTGATGCTAGTTATGATTTGGAATATATGATTTGATCCATCATTAATAAGTTGTAATTAGAGTATATAATTCTTGTATAAATAAAATAGGCTGAGGTTATTTCTCAGCCTATTTTATGTTTCCTATATGTAATGTTAGTTTATATAGTCCTTAACTCCCACAAAAAAACCAAGACTTTCGTCTCGGTTTCATCTCATCTTAAGACACCACATGTCCATCTTTATCGAAGGTATAGAGTTTACCGTCGATGAGGACAGAGCGGTTAGTGTATCTTTCACCTGTTTTAGGGTCGAAATAGTAGGTGTAATTATCAACTGTGATAAAGCGTCCTAGGACTTGTTTGCCTTCAGCGTCGAAGTAGAGGACCTTGCCATCAACTTCTTGGAAGCCGGTCACTTTCTCACCTTTGTCATTGTAATAGTAGTTATCTCCTTTATCGTAGACGATACGATTGCGGTAGGCAGGTTCACCCTTGCGGTCAGCAACTACGCCATTGTCATCAGCGTTATAGGCTCTATCTCCAATGACAAAACGTCCTGTTTCAAGGTTTCCGCTAGCTCGGAAGTAGTAGTTCTTGCCGTCGATGGTTTGCCAACCGGTAAGAGTAGCTCCGTCGTTGCCATAGTAGCGTGTTGGGTAGTATGGAAAACGTGGAGAACCTTCGTAGTTGTATGATTTTGAAAAGGCGTTGCGTGTCATGATACCAGTCAATTGGTCAAATTGGTAAGTCTTACCATTGATTGTGACCTCTGTGCCTTTGGCTTGACGGCCATCTTCATAGAAATAGTAACTGACGCCATCAAAGGTCTTCAAACCAGTGACTTTTTGGCCATTTTCATAGAGATAACTTGTACCGTTACGATCCGTCTTCAATTGGTCAAAGTGGATGGCTTTTTCTTTTGTCTCGTCAATACCCTTGGCATCAAAATTAAAGGTTACGCCACGATAAGTAAGGGCCTTGTTAGTTGTTGCAATGGCAACGTTTGTGGTCACTTTTTGGCCATTTGGTGCTGTGAAGGTCATAGGTGTTGAGTCGAAATGGTAGAGGTGTCCATTAAGAATATCCCATTCGTCAAAAGTTGACCATTGTGATTGGCGGACGTTACTATATTTAGATCCAAGAATCTTACCATCATATTGATAAGGACCTTCTTTGATATTACCGTCGGCATCTGTAACATAGACACCTTCAAGTTCATACGAATTCTCACCAGTACGCTTGAACTCAGGATAGAGACCGTTTGTCAAGAGTTTTCCATCTGGGCTAAAGAGTTGAGAGTTGATAACTCCTGTGTAGAGATTTCCTTTAGGTGTGTCGTCATCAGAATAGTCGCTACCATAATAACGGTTGCCATCAACTTCAAACCAGCCTGTCTTGAAGGCACCATCATTGCCAGCGTAGTAGATGTTTTCAGAGAAGTTACCGTAACGCCCAGTAGATTTATCATGGTAGAAGGCATTACGAAGGACAGCACCAGTGTCTTTGTTGGCAAAGTAGTAGTTATCACCTAGGTTGAAAATACTTCCTCGGACTTGTTGGCCCTTATCGTTGAAGTAGTAGAGGTCCTTGTTAATGGTTTGGAAACCAGTGACCTTTTTACCATTAGCATCGTAGTAGTACCATTCTTGATCAGTACCTTTAACAAATTGATTTCGATTTGTGGTTTGGTCAGCTTTAGTAGTCGCCACACCATTGCTATCAAAGTTATAGACCGTACCGTTTAAGGTAAGTGAGCGATTGACCCACTTGTCACCTGTATTTGGATCGAAGTAGTAGGTTTTGCCACCAACAGTAACCAGTTGTCCCTTGGCTTGGACACCATATTCGTGGAAATAAAGGTTTTGTCCGTTAATGGTTTGGAAACCAGACACGGCTTTACCATCAGCTCCGAAGTAGTACCAAGAGTTGTCTCTATTGATAAATTGGTTAGTTACTGGATTTCCATTATCTTTATCGAAATAGTAGATATCGTTACCGTAGTAAAGGAAGTCCCCTTTGACTTGTTGACCATTGTCATTGAAGTAGTGAAGGCTACCGTCTACTGTTTGAAAGCCATGAAGCGCTTTACCATCTTTACCAAAGTAATACCAATTCCCTTTATCGTCAGAAACATAACGGTTGGTTACCATAATACCAGTCTTAGGGTCAAAGTAATACTGTTGTCCGTTCAGGTTTTGAACACTTGTCTTGTAGTGAGCTTGGCTACGGTCTAGAAATTCGGTTTGGAAACCAAATGGGGCTGAGAAGCCTTTAGTTGCCTTGAAGTCATTGATGTAATACCAGTTTCCAGCTTTATCCGAAACAAAGACAAAATTAGGTTGATTACCAGTAGCATCAAAGTAGTAAAGATTTCCATTTTCAGTGATGAAGTCATCTTTGACCATCTTGCCATCTTTGTCGAAGTAGTAAAAGCCAAAGTATTTATGGTTGACGTTGTTAAGAGCTTGGAGACCTGTTACGCGACGTCCATTGTCTTTATCGAAATAGTAGCTATCACCATTAATAGTAACGTTTTCGTTTTTAGCTTGTCGACCGTCTTCGTGGAAGTAGAGGTTAAATGTATCAATAGTCTGAGCACCAGTGACGGGTTTCCCATCTTTGCCGAGGTAATACCAGTTGTGGTTATTATCTTCGATAAACTGGTTGCGTTTGTTCGTTTCAGGGAGAACTGCTGTCAAACGACCTTGGGCATCAGCATTGTAGGCTTGACCATCGATGTTGATAGAGGTATTGGTTACCTTACGTCCATTGGCTTTGTCATAGTAGAAAGATTGTCCATTTACAGTGATAATCTCACCTTTGGCTTGCTTTCCATCCTCGTGGAAATAAAGGTCGAAATGGTCAACGTTTTGAGCACCTGTTAGATTTTTCCCATCTTTGAGGTAGTACCAGTTGCCTTCAGCATCACTCTTGAATTGACCGCCAGAAACGACAGTAGTTTCAACAGATTCTGGTGCTTGACTGTTTACTTCAGTGACTGTGCTAGCTGTTTCTGAAGTTGAAGTTGCCGTTCTCGTTTCGCCACTAGCCAAATTGTAAGTGCTACTTGCTTGATCTTCTTTAAGGACTGGCTGCTTATCAGCTGTAACAGTAGCAGTTGTATCAGTTGCACTATTGGTTGCGACTTGATCAGCTTTTGTCGTAGCTACAGTTGTTTCTGTGACGACAAAATCAGGATTTTGGCTGACGCTCTCAGGTGTGCTTGCTGAGGTGACTTGATTCGCAGCTTGTTCGTCGGCAGAGACATCAACTCCAATCAATGAGGCACCAAGTGCCAAACCAGACACAGCAATGGTAACCCATTGTTTTTTCACTTTATGAAGTTTAAAATGAACTTTATTTTCCATAAAAGTTCCCCTTTTCCTTTTTAATGACCCCATTCTAACATCTTTCATTAGAAGAATCAAACGCATTCATAAGATTTTCATGTTTTTTCTAAAAATTGAAAATTCTTTTTAGATAAGGATTTGAGAAACGAAATTGTCCGATAAAGTATCATTTCAGCAAGCCCCTTTTAATCGAGATGTATGTAAAATTAAAAAGCAAGCACTGGAAGTCCCGATTTTTGGCATAGCATTCAACAATAAAAGTATAAAAATACAGAAAAAAGTCCATTTAGGCCAAGAAATATGGTATAATAGTTCGGTATTTCGCAAAAAATGGAGTATAAAAATGAGTATTTTTCGTAAAAAGGATGTCGGTCTCGCTCAGACTGAGATGAAACGACATCTGACCCTTAGGGATGTAGTCCTTCTGGGAATCGGTGCCATGGTTGGGACAGGAATCTTTACGATTACTGGTACCGCGGCATCGACTCTAGCTGGTCCTGCCCTGATTATTTCGGTCTTGATTTCAGCCGTGTGTGTTGGGATGTCAGCTATTTTCTTTGCTGAGTTTGCCTCACGTTACCCATCAGCCGGTGGTGTCTATGGTTACCTCTATGCTGTCTGGGGGGAGTATCCTGCCTGGATGGGTGGCTGGTTGACCATGATTGTCTTTATGAATGCCGTATCCAGTGTTGCTTCTGGTTGGGGTGCCTACCTCAAGGGGCTACTGGCTAGCTTTGGTCTTAAGTTGCCTCAAGCCATCAGTGGACCTTTCAATCCCAGTCAAGGCACTTACATTGACCTCCTGCCAGTCTTGGTCTTGGTCTTGGTGACGGCTCTTCTTCTCATGAATTCTAAGCAGGCTTTACGTTTGAACTCTCTCTTGGTAGTGCTCAAGTTTTCAGCCTTGGCAGTCTTTATCTTAGTGGGGCTCTTCCATTTGAATTCTAGCAACTGGGCTGATTTTGCGCCATTTGGCTTTGGTCAGATTTATGGAGGAAAAACTGGGATTATGGCTGGAGCCTCTCTCATGTTCTTTGGATTCCTTGGTTTCGAGTCTATCTCTATGACCGTAGACGAGATTAAAGAACCGCAAAAGAACGTTCCTAGAGGTATCGTTCTTGCCTTGATTATTGTGGCTTCACTCTATGCAGTGGTTTCTCTAGTCTTGACAGGAGTGGTTCACTATACCAAGTTGAATGTCGACGATGCTGTGGCTTATGCCCTTCGCTATATCGGTATTTCTTGGGCAGCCAACTACGTATCAGTGGTTGCTATTATGACCTTGATTACGGTATGTATCTCAATGGCCTATGCCCTTAGCCGTATGGTTTATAGCCTGGCGCGTGATGGTTTCCTTCCTCAAACCTTCCAAAAGGTTTCAAAGACTAATAAGGTTCCACATCATGCGACGCTTTTGACAGGTGTTTTGTCAGCTATCTCAGCAGGTATCTTCTCTTTGGCCAATATGGCATCCTTGGTTAACATTGCGACCTTGGCTTACTTGGTCCTCTTGGCTATTGCCCTCATTATTCTTCGTAAGGACAAGGGCTTGCCACAGAAGGATGAGTTTAAGGTTCCATTTGTTCCTGTCTTGCCCATTATTTCAATTATCGTCTGCCTCTCCTTTATGAGTCAGTACAGTTGGCAGACATGGTTAACCTTTGGTTTGGCAGTGCTAATTGGGTCAGCGATCTATGCCTTTTACGGTTACAAACATTCTAAGTATTAAGATGAAAATGGTAGAGCCCTTTTGGTCTACCATTTTTTGATATTTGGAGTAGAGATAGACTATCTCGCAATTTGGTTTTGGTGGTACAAAAGACAGTAACTAGCTCACCTTTTGCCTTATATGCGGTTAGCTAGGTCCCATTGCCCAAGTAAAATACCGTTTGTATTATTGAAACAACTAAAATTGTGGTTCTTCCTTTTAAACAGGTCAGCGTTAACCATACAAAGAAGGTGAAGGAGATTGAAGCCTA
>OGCU01001054.1_pt1 | contig 10257 bp, 10 predicted proteins | sample 1570251 | NCBI WGS metagenome assembly OGCU01 (sample SAMEA2582182, study PRJEB24529) | metagenome | biome: Human gut stool | place: China | collected 2011
AAGCTGATGTCGGATTTCTTCCAGAACCTGCGTGAACGCAAAAAATAATTTTCTTATTGTAACGGTGCAGGACGGCATATCTTCTTGAACGAAAAATCCGGTTAAGAAGCACCGTCCTGAACGATTACCGTTTATTCTGTGATTTTTTTCATTGCCTGACTTGCTGCGATGAGGATTGGATCATAAACAGGAGCTGCGGGAGGGGCGTAAACTAAGTCTAATTCATTTATCTCTTCTACAGTCATGCCACAAGTAATTGCAGTTGCGAGTACATTAATTCTTCCTGGGATACTTTCACTTCCAATGCCCTGAGCACCCAGAAGGAGGCCGGTTTTTTTATCCACTATCAGGCAGATGTGATTGTCGCGGCCGCCAGGATAATAGGAAGCGCGGTCTGCTTTCGTGATGCTGACCGATATCGCGTCAAATCCCTCTCTGACTGCTTGCTCTTGTGATAGGCCAGTTGCGGCAATAAAAAGCTCAAACACTTTTGTCACCATGGAACCCAATACTCCCTTAAAGGTGTCATGTCCGCCGGCCACGTTACCACCCGCAATACGTCCTTGCTTGTTAGCGGTTGTACCTAGAGGAACGTAAGCTGGTTTTCCTGTAATCCTGTTTTTCATCTGTACGCAGTCTCCACAGGCCCAGATATCCTTGTGGCTTGTGCGCATCTCATCATCCACAATAATTCCTCCATTCAGGCCCAGTGCAAGTCCGGCTTTCTCGGCCAGAGCACTGGCCGGTTTTACGCCAGCCGATACAAGGATTATGTCTGATGGTTCGTTCTCTCCATAGGCTGTCCGAATACCTTTGGCTTCTCCGTTTTCACAAAGGATTTCAGATATCTGTGTGCCCGTGTGTACTTTTATGCCGCGCTTCATAAGAGTATCCTCCAGCGCTTTAGAAAATGCGTTGTCTAAAAATGGAAGGAGTCGTGGGAATTGCTCATATAAGGATACAGAAAGCCCGGCTTTGCTCAGCTCCTCGGCGGTCTCAAGTCCGATAGCTCCGCCGCCGATGATACAGACTCTCCCATTTTCCTTTGCTGCAGCTTTTAGACGGATGCCATCTTCCATGTTTCTCAGATAGTATACTCCATTTGAGTGAATTCCGGGAATAGGCGGTACTACTGGTATTGCTCCAGTGGCAATCACCAGTTTATCATAAGGATGTATACTGACTCTGTCTGTATCTAAATTTTTTACAGAAACCTCCTTTTTTTCCGGGTCAATGAGAATCACCTCATGGTGTATCCAGGCGGATATATTCCGCTTGCTTTTTAACGATTCTGCGTTAATTGCCACCAACTCATTGATATCATGAATGATTCCCCCTACAAAATAGGGAAGACCGCATGCTCCATAACTGACAAATCCGGATTTTTCAAAGACTTGGATCTCCATGTCAGGTTTCTCTTTACGTGCTCGGGATGCCGCGCTTAGGCCAGCAGCAGTACCTCCTATAACAATCAATTTCTCTGCCATGTTGAACCTCCGGTTTTCAATTCTTTACTCCATATTTGTCAATGACACCCATCTCACCCATCAAATTTTCAAGCTCTTTCAGTTTGTTACCGGCATAATCCTGATAAGGCTTTCTCAGGTGTCCTCCCGGAAGGCCAAGAATATTTAAAGCAGCTTTAATGACAACTGGATTAGAGAAAGTGTACAGTTCCTGAAGAAGAGGAAACCATTTAAAATAATTCTCTCTGCATTCCTCAATAATTTTCATATCCGTCCAGGGGCGGGAATACAATGCCGCTTCCTCTGGAATGATATTACCGCCAATATTTGCTGTTCCGGTTCCGCCTACAGCTAGGGTTGGAAGTACAATAGAATATTTCGGGAAATCACAGCACATAATCTTAACTTTACCTTGACAGAGACGCTGTACCTGAACCAGTTGTTCTACATTTGGAAGAGCTTCCTTGTCGACTACAAAATTCGGATGTGCATCGGATAGTTTTTTAATTGTTTCCGGCATAACCTGAACTCCAAGCCTGGAGGGATTGTTATAGATACCACATGGTATGCTTACAGAACTCATACAAGTATCCATATGAATAAAAGTGGCTGTCTGGTTAATCAAAACGTATGGTGGAACTGTAAAAATGACCCCGTCAGCTCCCTCCTTTTCACAATATTGAGCGAAATCTGTGCTTGCCTGTGTGGTCATAGATGCTGCACTGAAAAACACAGGAATTCTTCCGTTTACAATTTTAATCACTTCATGTACGATGGCTTTTTTCTCTTCCAATGTAAGCAGGGTCACCTCCCCTGCCGAACCAAGAATGAAAATTTGTGAAGTCCCATACTTTATTTGACGGTCAATCAGGGTTTCAAAACCATTAAAATCAATTTTATTATTCTCTGTAAATGGGGTAGGCATTGCTACCCATGAACCGTGTAATTGGATCATTGTTTATCTCCTTTTTCATTATTCAAAATCGACCCCAAAGAAATCTAAAGCAATACCAGCAAGTGTAAGTATACCTGTGGTGAGAGCTTTTCGGTCACAGTAAAAGTGAGGGCTATGGAGCCCCCCATAAGGCCCCCCTTCACTTCGTGAACCAAATCTAACGAAAACACCAGGTGCCTTCTGCATTACAAACGCAAAATCTTCGGCTCCCATACTGGGATGTTCCAGCTCGATTACATTTTCATGACCAAGAAGTTTGCTGCCGCAGCGCTTTACCCGATCAACCCATTGGCTGTCATTAATTAGCGGAGGAGGGCCCAGTTTGATGCTCACTTCTGCATCACCCCGTCCAGCTGCAGCCACACCTTTACAAATTTCGGGAATTCTTTTTAATATATGCTCCCGGACTCTTGAATCCAGAGCGCGGATAGTGCCCTTTAATACAACGGAGTCGGGGATAATATTAAATGCGTTTCCGCCCTGGATGGAGCAGAGGGAGACAACGCCAGATTGGTCTGCCGCAAGCTCACGGGATACCAGCATCTGCAGTGCCTGTACAATTTGGGAAGCTAACAGGATGGGATCGATAACTGTGTCCGGATGGGCGCCATGCCCGCCTTTTCCTTTTACTGTAATAGTAAGCTCGTCTGAGCTTCCCAGAATTGCGCCATAGCGCACTCCAATTTTGCCAGCACATAAGTCAGGTGTTACATGCAAGGCAGCCACGCCGTCAATGGTATGGAAGTCAATTTTGGGGCTTTCAGCAAACAGTTTTCCACCTTGTAACGTTTCCTCTGACGGTTGAAAAAAGAATAGAATGGATCCGGCAATCTGGTTTCTGTAATGCTCAAGAACTCTCACTGCTCCCAATAAGATGGACGTGTGTACATCATGTCCACAGGCATGCATTATGCCGTCTGTCCTGCTTCTCAGTTTATGGTTCTCATCTTCTTTTATAGGGAGGGCATCCATGTCTCCTCGAAGTGCGATGCAGTGAGCAATGCCCGGTTTCGTTCCCTTTATTTCCACCAGAAGTCCGGTTTCGCCGATATGCTCAATTCTGTCAACATGAGTTTTTGCTCGCAATTCTTTTTCTATGAGAGCGCTTGTATTGTATTCTTTAAGTCCGAGCTCAGGATTTTCGTGGATTTGTTCGCGGATTGTATTAATTTCAGGTTCAAGTGAAGCGACTAATTCATGTATTGTCATGTTATCCTCCTTCTTGCTACATTGGTATCTTAAGTATCTAAAGTCCGGTCCAACCTATGCTCTGAAGAAACATTAGTGTAAAAAACGCCAGAATTATCTGAACAAGAATAAGAGGCATTGCCTTCTTTAAGTATTTCCCATAAGAAATACCTGCAAAACCTAGACCTCCCATCAAAGTACCGATGGTAGGAATGACACAGTTTGTAAATCCATCTCCGAACTGGAATGCCTGTACAGCAACCTGTCTTGTAATGCCCGTCAAATCTGCAATTGGAACCATAATTGGCATAACTGCTGCTGCCTGACCGGAACCGGAAGAAATGAAAAAATTAATAAGAGCATTAGCAAGGAACATGAATCCTGCCCCTAAGACAGCACCCATGTGGCTGATTGGTTTTGCCAGCCAGTATACAATTGTATCCAGAATCATGCCATTACTCATTAGTACAGTCAGGCAATTTGCAAAGCCCACGATGAATGCAGCGCTTACTGTACTTGCGCAGCCTTTAATGAAACGGTCAAAACCTACATTTATATCCTTGCAGCTTACACATCCTATTAAGAGACAAACGACCAGAAATGTTGCGGATATTTTGTCAGCGCCCCATTTAAAATTCAATGCGCCGATTACTACCGCAGCCAGACCTGTCGCCATACACAGCATAGACAGTACCTGAACTTTTGTTACGGGGGAATCACCTAATTCACCGTCCTGATATCCCATGATATCATTTACTTTCAAGCCTTGCTCATAGTTCAGGCTTCTGAAAGGGTCCTTTTTTATCTGATGGAGATAAAAGATAACGAACGCATAACTTAATGTAAAGTTTACGATATGGAAAATCACTCTGGCACTGAAACCGGAAAACAGTGGTACCTCTGCTATTGACTGCGCCACCCCCAATACTCCCGCATTAGCCCAGCCGACATTAAAACCGGCAAACTGTCCGAAGAAAATCATAAAGAATCCAAGAGTCTTATCAAATCCCATTGCCTGTGACAGGAAGATCCCAATGGGAATTAAAACAAGGGTTGCATTTCCGAATACACCAGTGGCTCCGCCCAGGGACATGAAAAACATAACACAGAAAATAGCTATTTCTTCTCTGCCCTTTACAGCTTTTGCCAATTTCATAAAAATTGTGTCAATTGCTTTTGTTTCTGTAATCATGTAAACTGCTGCGCCTACAAACAAAATCATGTATATCAGGCTGGACTGATTTTTAAAACCTGTTACCAATGCCTGAAAAATTTCCCAAGGTCCCTGAGGATTCGGACTAATCACATGGTAAGTGCCAGCCACAACCTTTGTTACATTATCTTCTGTCACACGTTCATAATTTCCAGCAGGGACAATCCATGTCAAAATGGCTGATACAATTGCTAATAAAAACAAGATTGTGTATACGTTAGGGAACCATGACTTTTTATTGCGTTCTTTCATACCGTTTCCTCCTATTAACTAATTTTTGAAATTATTAATCCTACCCACCTTTCTGTCAAATAATTATTAAGATAAGTCTAGCATATTTTTAGTAATGTTACTGCTTCCTAATTTACAATGAAAAAACATATAAAATACATCTTTTTGTACATTAATTTAAAAACAGTTTAAACAAAAAAGACTCATGATAAAGTCCATGAGTCCTTGGATATATAATTTAATATAATTTTACATTTACTATACAAAATATTTATAAAAGTTCGACAGTTTCTGCTATTCCATCACCTTATTGTATGCAGCAGCATTAATCTGCGTATTGCGATTTAAAATCCGGATAAAATCCTCATTACATAATTCCTTTATGGTTTTGCTTATTGTGATTCTGGAACTACCGATAATTGCGCTCAATTCCTGTTGCGTATAATGAACCTTTAGATTATACCACTTGTTTTCCAATAGATAGGACGTATCAGCTGTGGAACAGAATAAGCGTTTTAAGCGATCCTTACAGGAATTAAAAGCCAAGCTCTCAATTTCATGGCGCATAATTAACATTTTTTTTGAGTAACTCTCAAGAATGGCTTCGCGGAAAACCTTATTTGTATCAAGCAGTATCTCATAATCCTGATAGGGAATGATGCGAACACGAGTTTCCACTTCTGCCTGAGAAAATAATCCTGTTGATTCCCGAAGTGACAACGGTGTTTCGCCATAAAACCACCCATCAGAAAGAGTATATAGAATCTTTTCAGTTCCGTCTGTCCCAATCATGTAGTGGCGTGTTCTGCCTGTGATTATATAATATACCCCCTGAAGCTTTTGACCTGGTGTCAGAAAAATCTTCCTTGCAGGATATACACATGTTTCCCCATGACATTCAATGAGTCGTTCTAATACCGCATTTCTTTTATTTGGCAGAGTAAAACTAGAATTATCTAACTGCATCTCCACTCACTCCAAGTATAATAATGGCATATCCTTTATTGAAGCTATAATTAATATTTTTTTGTTTAACTAATTGCTGTAGATTATAGCACAAGCTTCATTCACCTGTAAAGGGGGTTCTTTTTTGAGTCATTGCGCACAAAAGGGCCAATTGATATAGGAGAGGAAAATATGGCATTAAATCAGGAAGATATGGCATCGAACCAGGAATCCGTAGAATCCAACCAGCACCCCCTGGCATCGAACCAGGAACCCACAGAACCAAACCGCCAACCCCGCGACAGAAAGGCAGCAGAAACAGAAGCAGCCCGTCTAAAGGGGCAGGAAACACGGCGCAGGAATTATGAAAAGAGAATGGAGAAGCAGCGTCTTGCGGCCCTTGCGGCAGAGGAGCAGCGTTTGAAGCAGAGAAAGCGGGATGAAGGGTTTATGAGGGAGGCGCTTCGCCAGGCTAAAAAGGCGGCCGCCATCGGGGACGTGCCCATCGGATGCGTGATTGTCTGCGGGGACAGGAACCATGCCCCATGTGTGCCGGAGCGATTGTGCAGGCGCGTATACCCAGGATTGCGGTGGGATGCATGAATCCCAAGGCCGGCTGCGCGGGGTCCGTACTGGATATGCTCCATGTGCCGGGATTTAATCATCAGGCAGAGGTGGCGGAGGGGGTGCTGGAACAGGAATGTTCAAAGCTGATGTCGGATTTCTTCCAGAACCTGCGTGAACGCAAAAAGAAGTAGCGGATTGTGCAATGTGTATATATAATGCGGATATAATATAACAATACAATCCATTATTGACAATAAGCGCCATATATGATAAGGTTAACCTAATGAGCTTGAACAAAAACATCATGAGAGTGAGCAGAATGAACAGTAAAATACAGCGTACATCTCTTCAATCAGAGATAATCCGATATATACAGAATTATATCCAGGAAAATGGTTTAAAACCAGGTGACCGCCTCCCCTCACAGGAAAAACTGATAGAGATGATGGGGGTCAGCAGGACGTCCCTCAGGGAAGCCATGAAGACGCTGGAAGCCAGGAACGTACTGGAAGCAAAGAACGGCAAGGGCATCTATGTGGGAAGTCAGGAGGTCAATAACCTTTTGAGGCTGATTGATTTTGCCAAGGAGAAGGAACTTCTCCTGGACACCCTGGAGGTACGCAAGATATTAGAGCGTGAGATACTCCGCATGGTGATCCACTCCGTTACCCAGGAGGAGTTAGAAGAACTGGGAGCTATAACCAGGGTGCTGATGGCAAAATTCCGCCGGGGAGAGCAGCAGACCGCAGAGGATAAGAAGTTCCACTATACCATCTACCGCCTGTCCCATAACCAGGTTATGTATCAGCTGATTCTGTCCATCAGCGGCGTTATGGATAAGTTCTGGGAATTTCCCTTGAACATGGAGGACCCGTTTTTGGAAAGCCTTCCTCTTCACGAGGAGCTTTATAATGCCATCTGCGAAAAGAATGTCAAAAAAGCACAGACGATCAATGAAAGGCTTTTGGATGCTGTGTACAGAGATATCCGTAATCAACGCTAGTATTTTATAATTATACCCTAACCTATATTATAGCATATAGCATATAGGATTGTATATTATTTACAATTAACCAGGTGAGAGAGAGGTAATGATATGACAAATCAGAATGAGTATCTAAAAAGTACAAAGCTAATCACGGCCCACTATGGGGAAGAGTACGAGCATTATTACAATGCTATCGTTCCCCCGGTATTCATGAATTCGCTTAATGTATTTGAGACCCTTGACGATTACTATGATTTTGACCGTACAGACAAGCACAAATATTGCTACGGGAGGGTGCAGAATCCTACGGTGCGCATACTGGAGGACAAGATAGCGGCCCTGGAGCACGGCGTGGGTGCCCTGGCTTTTGCATCCGGTATGGCGGCTGCCACCACGGCAGTCCTTACAGCCTGCAAGGCAGGCAGCCATGTGGTATGCCTTCATAATGCATACGGCCCCTTAAAGGACTTCCTCAGCAAATACTGCAGAGAACACCTGGATATTACCCTCTCTTATGTGACCGGCGATACGGTGGAGGAATTTGAGGCGGCTGTGACAGATGCCACGGACCTGATTGTGTTGGAGAGTCCGTCTTCAGTGGTGTTTTCCCTTCAGGATATACGGGCCGTGTCCCGGATTGCCAGGGAACACCATGCGCTGGTCTACATAGATAATACGTTCTGTACCCCGATTTATCAGCAGCCCCTGGATATGGGGGCGGATATCGTGATGCACACCACATCCAAGTACATTGGAGGACACAGCGATATCATCGGAGGTATGCTGGCGGTAAAGGACGAGGAACTCATGAAAAAGCTGACTGCCAACAGGGAGCTTTTGGGCGGAATCGTGGGTCCTATGGAGGCATGGCTTATGATAAGGGGACTGCGGACCATGGAGGTCAGGCTGGCGGCGCACCAGGCCGCGGCCATGGAGGTGGCAAAATTCCTGGAGGCCCATCCCAAGGTACGCCGGGTCAATTACCCCGGACTTCCCTCTCATCCCCAGTATGAGCTGATGAAGCAGCAGCAGACCGGCAACACCGGACTTATGAGCTTTGAGATTCATGGAACCACGGGGGATGCAATAAAGGTGGCGGAGAGCCTTAAGATATTCAAGATAGGTGTATCATGGGGCGGGTTTGAGAGCCTTGTGTTCCTGCCTCACGCCAGACTGGATGAGGAGACATGCCGGGTACTGGGGGCAGCACAGAATGTTATCCGCATCCACTGCGGACTGGAAGGTACAGAGGCCTTGATTTCAGATTTGGAATCAGCTCTTGCTAAGATATAGAAGCGTAGAGGAACAGCAACAAAAAGCAGTGAAAATCAAGCAGTAAAAAGGAGGAGAACAGATGAAGAAGAAACAATTAGCGGCAATGGCATTGGCGGCAGTGATGCTGACGGGATGCGGAGGCGGCAGCGCTGCTCCGGATGCCACAAAAGCAGCAGACGGCGGGGCGGCCACCACGGCGGCAGACGCAGGCGGAAAAGAGGGCGGCAGCCAGAAAGCGGCATCCGGGGAAGCCGTCACCATCACCTTGGAGGAATCCCTTACCAGCCCTGAGAGGACGGCTGTCCTGAGGGAAATTGCGGACAAATATCAGGCTGAGCACTCAAATATTACCATTGACATCATTTCCCCGCCTCTGGAGAATGCGGATGCCAAGATTACCCAGATGCTCATGAACGGCAGCGGAGCTGATATCGTGGAGGTGCGTGATTCCACTGTGACCCAGTATGCCACCAATGAATGGATTGCCGATCTTCAGAAGTACATTGACGCGTGGGATGAGAAGGACACCCTGACAGAGTCGGCCGACGAGGTAATTCATTATCTCAAGGGAGGCGCTTATCTGATTCCTTACGGATTCTATCAGAGAGGACTGTTCTACCGCGCGGACTGGTTTGAGGAGAAAGGGCTTGATCAGCCGGAAACATGGCAGGATATCTACGATGCAGGCCTGGCCATTACAGACCCCGCTAACAGCAGGTTTGGCTACTCCTTCCGCGGCGGCCCCAGCGGCTATCAGTATGCGGATACCATTTACTGGAGCTGGATTGGTACGGATAAGGTGGGGGATCCCAACGCGGCTTATTTCTTAAAGGATGGGGACGGCGCCACGATCTTTACCCTGCCAGAGGTAAAGGAGGCACTGCATTTCTACAAAGACCTGTTTAAAAACACCTGCCCAACTGACTCCATTGCGTGGGGATTCTCAGAGATGGTCCAGGGCTTTGTGGGCGGCACCACAGCCATGCTGATTCAGGATCCGGAAGTAATCGCCACCTGTTCCGCCGACATGCAGGATGACCAGTGGGCACTGGTTCCGTTCCCCAAGGGACCGTCCGGCCAGGCGGTATTCCCCAACGGATTTGCGGGCTGGGGCATGACATCCTTTACAGAGCATCCGGATGAGACCGCGGATTTCCTGCTGTACTTATCTAATTCCGAGAATAATACCTACTTTGCAAAGAACTACTCCACAATCCCGATTCACAACAACGCTGCCGAGAAGGATACATATTTCTCCGAGGGACGTTTCGCGATGTATATGGATATGGCAAAGGAACCGGATGTATACCGCCATGCGGCATACCCGCAGATGTACGAGGCATTTGCAACCTACAAGACAGAGGTTGATACCATGTATCAGAAATACCAAACAATTATAAATGGTGTTCTGTAGCTGTTACAGTGGTTA
>OGCU01001056.1_pt1 | contig 10245 bp, 5 predicted proteins | sample 1570251 | NCBI WGS metagenome assembly OGCU01 (sample SAMEA2582182, study PRJEB24529) | metagenome | biome: Human gut stool | place: China | collected 2011
TCTTATTTTTTTGTCTCTAAAATGTTTATCTCCTAAACTTTGATTAGTTCCATTTTGCAACAATACTAAATTTCCTATTGAACTTCTTGTTACTTGAAAATCTTCTTCTGAATCAAAGGAGTCTGAATAATCCTTAAAATTACTAGCTATTATATGTTCAATTTCATAATCTTTTCCCTTTGCTTTATTCAAGTATGAATCAATTTTTGAAGAATGTCCACTTGCTTCCTCAACATAAGAAGTTATTCTAGCCAAGAAATAATGTATTCTTCTTCTATTTTGCTTATTTAAATGATATTCCATTAGTCCTTCAAATTTATCTGATAAATTGTCTAAAAGATCTGTCAAACATTCTCTTAAAGTATTTAAATCTTTTGAATTTTCACGAATTTTTTTGACATAATTAAAAATTCTATATACTACTCCTGAATACCCTAAAAGTTTATAGTTCACAATACTTCTTACTATAAAAATATCTATAAAAGTAGAAACCATCTTTATTTTTTTATCTATAATCTCATTAGAATCTGATAACTCAATGGCTGATAAAATAAGCATAGATTGAAGTGTAAAATCCTGATTTGCATTACAATAAACTTCTTTAAAATCTAAATCCAATTTTGTTTCCAATTCTTTTATTCTTAAATATACTTCACTATATTTTTTTAAGTTCATCTCTATAAAGTTTTCAAAATCTTCTTTGCATCTTAGTCCCACTTTATTTCTATTTTCTTTAATCCATTTATGGTAGGCATTTCCAACTCTTTCAAAATCTTCAGAAGTATACCCTCCATTTGCTTTTTTTGCTCTAGAACTATTTGCATATTTTGCTCTTATCCAGTTTTTAAAAAATATGCTATCTTCTTCTTTCCCTATACTTTTTAGTTTTATAATAATATCTTTCCAAATCTCATTTAGCCTACTTCTGTTATTTTCAGAAACATTAGCAATAAGATATCCTTTTAGCATTTCTGTACTATCAAGGCTAAGTCCTCTGTCATTCATAGTTTCAAATATAGTATAAGCCTCATCGTCAGATGAAGTAGTTATACTGACTAAAAATACATTATCTTTTAACCAATAAGAAAAATGCAATATATTCTCTGGTGACAATCCAATATCCTGAAAAAATTCTTCTATATCTCTATATCTTTCTAAAAGATTGAAACTAGAAGTATTTTCAGAAGCATTTGTAAATTCTTTATATTGATTATTAAATAAGGCTTCCATACATTTTTCTCTATCTGGAACTTGAATATTAAAAGTTTTTTTACCATAACTCAAAGAATAAATCAATTGTCCAAAATCATCTATTTCTTCCAGCAATCCACATTCTTTCAAATGGATATATAGATATATTATAATCAATGATAAAGATGTAAGTCTTTGCTGCCCATCAACTAAATAAGAATTATTATCTTTCTCACTGATTAAAATAGAACCTAGAAAATATGGATTATATGTTTTTACTATTTCAATTTCATCACCAATTGTAAAACTATCATTAAATTTACTCCATAAATCATTTAATAAATCATCTATGTTTCTTTTCCCCATCTATATTCTCTTTGATAATCATCTACAAAATATTTCTTTTTATTTAAAATATCACTAATACTATATTCTTTAGCTAAAATTTTGTTCATATATTTTTCCCCTATTATCTTTATATTTTTTATTTTAAATTATAATATTTTTTTTAAAAGTTTTATTGCAGGTTCATCATCTTTATTTTGAGTTCCTAATTTTCCTCTAAAAGCTTTATCTAAAATAGATTTTTCAAGTAACTCTATTGCTTCTTCCAATTCTATAAGCTCTTTTATTTTACTTTCTTTTTCTAATATTTCATCTAATATTCTTACAATTTCTTTTTGTTCTTTTAACGGAGGAAGAGGAAAATAAATTGTTTTAACTTTTTCTCCAGATAATTCTTTAAAAGTCGTCCCAGTTGCTATACTTTCCAAATACCCTTTAGAATTTAAAAGATAATAATATAAAAACTCTGGAATATATAAAAACGAAGGCTCAAAGCTCTTAAAACCTTGATTAGTAGCAACTTCTTGTTTACATATAACAACATATCCTATGGGAGCTCTTGAAGATAACAATACTGAATTTTTAGGCAATAATCTTGCTGAACTATTTTTTAGTCCTAGTTCAGTTATATTTTTATTTCCACTAAGAATATATTTAGATTTATATTTTGAAAGATCTTTTGGAGTTATCCAAGGAATTGTTCCATTTTCATAATTTTCTTTTTTTTCTGTACTTGGAGTACCTCCACTAATAATATTTGTAATTTTTCCTAATTTAACCCACTTCCAATTTTTAGGTACCTCATATGGTTCCTCTTCTTTAGAAATTATCATATTTTGTATCTCTTCAATTTTAGCTTTACTTGGTTTTTTCTTTCCATTTTTTTCAGCTTCAACACATTCTTGTTCCCAATTTTTTATTTTCTCATCATTAATACTTTTTAAAAGTTCTATTGCATCTTCAGTTTGATTATTTTTTCTCCATTCAACAGTTAATTCTCCCCTAAACGCTTTGTTTAAAATGGATTCTTTTCTGTTTTCAATATTTTCCTTTGCCTCTTGTATCAACTCTTTTGCTCTATTTATTTTTTCAAACATAGAATCTAATTTTTCTACTATTCTTTTTTGTTCTTCTAATGAGGGAAGGGGAAAACAGATTATTTTAACTTTTTCTCCAGATAATTCTTTAAAAGTTGTTCCAGTTGCTATACTTTCTAAGTAACCTTTAGAGTTTGAAAGATAGTAATATAAAAATTCTGGAATATATGTATTTGAAGGTTTGAAACTTTTAAACCCTTGATTAGTAGTAACTTCTTGTTTGCATATAACAACATAACCTATTGGAGCTCTTGAAGATAATAATACTGAATTTTTAGGTAGTAATCTTGCTGAACTATTTTTTAGTCCTAATTCAGTTATATTTTTATTTCCATTAAAAATATATTTAGATTTATATTTTGAAAGATCCTTTGGAGTTATCCAAGGAATTATTCCATTCTCATAATATTCTTTTTTTTCTGTACTTGGAGTCCCCCCACTAATAATATCTGTTATTTTTCCTAACTTTACCCACTCCCAATTCTCAGGTATCTCATATGGTTGTTCCTCTTTTGGAATAATAGCTTCTTTGAGTTTTTCTTCAAGAGTTAATTCTTTTGTTTTAGCCATTGTTTTCCACCTCACAAAGATTTAACTCTTTTATTACACTTTTAAGCAAATCTATTGCTTCTTCCAATTTGTCTATAGATTCTTGAGCACTTTCAACAGGATCAGGTAAATCATCAGAATCAATCATTGAGTCATCTCTTATTAGACCTAAATCCAATGAATAATCTTTTTTTATAACCTCTTCAAGAGTTATTAAATTCCATCTCTCTAATTTTTCTTTCTCTTCTACTGAATCAAATGTTTCTTCAAATTCTTCAAAATGACTGCTTGTAAGAGGAGTATTCTTTCCAAAATTTGGCATGTTAGTTCTTAAATCATAGTACCAGATTTCTTTTGTATTATTTACATCAGTTCTCCCTCTTTCAAAAAATAATACATTTGTTTTTACACCTTGAGCATAAAATATTCCAGTTGGTAATCTTAATACAGTATGAAGATTACACTTATTTAATAAATCCATTCTTATATCTTTACCTACTCCACCTTCAAACAATACATTATCAGGAATAATTACAGCTGCTCTAGCTTTTCCTGTTGTTTTCAGAGATCTATAGATGATCTGTAAAAAGTTTAATTGTTTATTTGAAGTTTCATAAACCAAGTCATCTCTTGTTACCCTTTCTCCACCTTTTTTAGTTCCAAATGGTGGATTTGAAAGGATAAGATCAAAATTTCTAAGTTGTTTACCTGTTTCAGACAAAGAATCTCCTTGGACAAAGTTTCCATTTATTCCATGAAGCAATGCATTCATTATTCCTAATCTATGTGTATCTGGCACAAGTTCACAAGCAGAAAAAGCTTCTGTTGCTTGAAATTCTCTTTCTTCATCTGTTACTGGTCTTTCTTTAGTACCAAAATAGTCATCATATTTTCTTCTTAAGTATTTATCTGCTTCTATTATAAACCCAAATGTTCCTGCTGCTGGGTCATATATTCTTTCCCCCAACTCTGGTTTTATAATTCTCACAATTGAATCAATAAGAACTCTAGGAGTAAAATATTGTCCTGCTCCTGATTTTTTTTCAGAAGCATTTTTTTCTAAAAGTCCTTCATATAAATCCCCTAGATCTTCTTTATCAACAGAATACCAATCAATTTTATTAATTTCATTAAAAATCTTTTTTAAATTTGCTGGTTCCTCAATTTTAGTTTGAGCATTTCTATATATAATTCCAAGTTTACCATCAATTTGCCCCAAATCTAATAAACATTTTTGATAATTATTTTTTAATTCTATTCCTTCTAATTTTGCTAATTCCTTCCACCTATACTTCAAAGGAATTCCTATTTTTTCTTCATTTTCTAATTCTGAAGACATTTTTAAAAACAGTATATATGTTAATTCAGTCACATATTCATGATATGTAATCCCATCATCTCTCAAAACATTACATAAATTCCATAACTTTTGCACTACTTCATTACTTGTCATTTTTATCTCCCTACTAGTTTAATATTATTTCCTTACTAATTACATTTAAAATTTCATCTAACATACCTTCTAAATTTTTATCAACTTTTGAATATCCCCCATATGTTTCTTTTAATATTCCACCTTCAAAGTCTTCCTTAGTTAGATATCCATCACTTCTTAAGAGACTCTCTATTCTTTCAAGAATAGTCTTTTGTTTTGGAGACCAATTTTTTAGTCTCTTTATTTTAATCATAACATCATTTATTTTTTCTTCTCTGTCTATAATAGGAGATCCATAAATTGCATTTTTAATAAAAGTCAGCATATCTGCTAAAATATCTTCATTTTTTACTTGCTTATATGCAGCATTTAAATTTGCTTTACTATATCCTTCAAGATCAAGAATTTTTGTAATCTCTTCTAAATCTGTTTTTTTGAAATCCTGAGGTGATTTTTTTAAAATTTTAATTGCTTCTATCTTATCTGAAGAATTTAAAATATATTTTCTAAAACCTTCCAAATAGTCTTCTGGTCTCTCTGCTTTTCCAAAATCTTGTTTAATATATTTTATTTCGTCTGTATGTTCATAAATTACTTTTTCTTTTTCTGCTATTTTTAACCCATCTAAGTGTAAGAGGAATTTTTTTTCTTTCATCAATGTTTCATATATTTTTTCTTTAGGAGTATTCTTCAGATAATCTATATACTCATCAATATCAGATATTTCTTCTCCTCTCATATAGCCAGAAAAAGTTTTTAAGTGATCTGAACCAGCTTTTTTTATTCTATTTTTTTTCCTTTGAATTCTTCCTATTACTTCATCTAAAAGATATCCTATATTTTTATCATTTCCATCAATTTTATCCAAATCCCCAAGGAGTTTTTTCAAGTTTATTTTAGGATCTGCCACAACTGGTTTCATATCTGTATAATCTTTTAAATCTGAGTAAATATCAACTGCATCATAAATTTTAAAATATTCCTTATTTATTTCTTCACATAATCTTGTAGCTCTTCCTATCATTTGCTCATATAGAATTCTACTTCTTACTTTTCTTAAAAATACAAGATTACAAATTTTAGGAACATCTATTCCTGTAGTTAAAAGATCCACTGTAACTGCTATCGTTGGATAATTCTCATTTTTAAATTTTTTTATAAGTTTATCAACATCTTTTACTGATCCTGTAATCTTTTCTATCATATCATTATTCATAGAATACATCTCAAGTTTATCAAATTCTTCTCTCAATATTCTAACCAACATATCAGCATGTTCATCAGTAGCTGCAAATACAAGAGTCTTTTCAGGTCCTTCTGGATTTATATAATTTACCAATGCTGAACAAACAGCTCTATTAAATCCTTCAGTTATGACTTTAGTATTAAACTTATCCACATCAAAATCAAGTTCATCTTTTAAATCTTTTATTACTTTTATCTCTTGTGTTTCTGAATCAAAAACTTTTATTTCACTTCCTTTTTCAAAGTGAATTCCATCACTGGATAATCTGGTAATAATTCTATATGGTGGTTCAAAATCAACAAGATTTCCATCTAAAACAGCTTGTCTATATGAATATTGATATACAGGTTCTCCAAATATCTCATAAGTATGAACTGCTGGTGTTGCTGTCAAAGCTATTTTATCTGCTTCAAAATAATCTATGACACTACGATATTTACTTTGATATTCTTTTTCATCATTAAAAAATGCTTCTTCCTCAGTTGGAATTCTGTCTAAAATGTATCCCCTGTGAGCTTCATCTATTACAATACAGTCATATTGTCCAACTGTAATTGCATCATCATTTGAATACAATACTCTTTTTATAAGCCCTTGAACAGTGGCTACATGTATTTTTGTAGTATCTTCTGGTTTTTTATCTTTTAATCCTTTAATATCATAGATTTCAGAAATTTTTAATTGCTGATCTACTTTAACATTATCAAAGGTATCTTTTGCCTGTTCTCCCAAACTTGCTCTATCTACTACAAATAATATTCTATTATATTTTTTACTTTTTAATAACCTGTATAAAATAGCTAGAGCTGTTCTTGTCTTTCCGGTTCCAGTAGCCATAGTTAAAAGAACTTTATTTTGTCCTTTTATAAGTGCTTCTTCCACAGCTTTTACTGCTTCTATTTGATAATTTCTAAGACCTAATCCACTTTTAGATTTCAGATATTCCATAGGTTCATCCTGTAAAAGTTTATTAGCTAGCATTTCATCTTTAGCTAATAATTCTTTTAGATCTCTTGGAGAATAAAATCCTTTTAAAGCCTTAGGAGCATTTTTTTGTCTTCTTCCATCTAAAAACCATATTCCTGACTTATCTATCAATTCTTTATTATATGCTCTTCCATTACTTGAGAACATAAAGGGAGCTTTATATTCACCCAAAAAAGGAGCTTCATCACAAAGCTTAATTCCATCTGGTATTATCACTCCTTTAGAATACATTCTGCTCTCTCTTTTTAAAGCATTTCCTACATCAACTTTTTTTCTTTTAGCTTCTAAAGTTCCATAGAGAGTATTTCCATAAAAAAGAGCATAATCAACATATCCATTTTTTCCATCCTCTTTTATACATGGCCATTCCGCTATTGCCATAAATCTACTCTTTTCAGGCATGGTTTTGTTAGATTTATAATTAAGTTTAATTGTATCTGCTTCCCACCCTGCGTCTCTTAACTGCTGATCTATTAAAGCTCTTGTTTCTTCTTCAGTTAATTCAACACTTTTTTTATTTTTTATCAACTTAATTCTTTCTTCTGATGTTCTAAAAGAAAGTTGCTCCGGCACTAACTCATCAAACTTTTTCTTTTCTTCTTCTTGTACTTTTGATAAAAGTTTTTCATAAGCTTCCTTATAATCAACTCGCTCTGGTTTTTTATATTGAACTGATTCTGAATTAAAAGAATAATCACTTCCATAAATTTCATTAAACCAACCACAAAGTTTTACTACTAATGACAAAAGAGTCTCAGCTTCGCTTTCATTTCCAGACATATTATGTACAGCTGTATTTCCTTTTTTTCTAATAAGTTGTAGTATATTTTCTATATCTTCTGGAATTAAATCATATGTTTTTAAAATTTTTATTCTATCAAGTTGACTTCCACTTTCTGGTTCGTTTAATTTTTCAACCTTTAACATTGACTTTGCTATATATTCTCCAAGCTGCCTTATTTTTATAATTGCAGTATTAGGATCCTTATGAAGAGTATACTCTGCCATCTCTCCAATTTTAGCTAAAATATTCCAGTCTTTTTTTAAAAATTGAAAATTTGTATACATTCTTTTCCCCTCCATATTTTAAAATTCATATTTATTTTAAATATATGCTCTATTTTAATTTTTATTGTATATTTTTCTCCATTACTTTTAATTGTATCATTTTTTAAAAGGGATTAATAGTTCTTCTTTAATCTAATTTTAACTATTATTTCTCTAATTACAAAAAATACTACAGATTTCTCTGTAGCATTCATAATAATATTTTTTATAATATTCTATTTATAATCCACTAATAAATTTTTCTTATAAAAAGCTATTCCTATTTTAACTATGTCCTTTACTCCTCTTTCTTCTAATATAGCAGTATATTTTTTCTTCTCTATCTGCTCTAAAGCCTCTTTTACATGATATTCTAATTTTTCTTCTGATTCTATTTTAGATAATTTAAACTCAAATATATAACCAGTATAATTTTTATACCTAGGCTCTAATATTATATCTGCTCTTCCATCTCCTGTTTCTGTATTAGAAAGAACTATATATTCTTTTTCCAATATTACCATCAGTCCTAATACAAATCCATGATAAAAAGCTTCTTTATTATCATAAGAACTCATTGCTACTTGTAATATTCTCCTCAAATTAGATTCAAAAGAATTTTCTCCTACAATTCTTTTTTTCTTTAAATTAGTGATCATATCTTCAAAGTACCTTGTATTCTTATTAGAAATTTTTTCTAAAAATACTTTTTTAAAAAATGAATATATTTCTCTATTAGGTATTTTCATAGAAATTTTTTCAGAAGTTATTATTTTATCAAGAGAAAGATATCCTGTGTACAGAAGCAAAGACCATAAACTATTTTGTACAGTTAAATCATCAAACAGTAAATTTTCATCTATATATTGTTCTACACTTTCTCCTGAAAATAATTTTTTCAAATCTTCAAAAATTTCATTGTCAGCTTCTTTTAAAACTTCATTTATTAAAAAATTATCTGAGCTATTCACCCAATATGATTTCAATAATCTACTTTCTATATAGTACAAAATTGACCAGGGGTTATATATTTCTGTATTTCCAAACTTATATCCATTATACCAGTCTTTTACAGCTTCTAATTTATACTCGATTTGATAATATTTTAAAGCTGACTCGACTTCATCTTCCGTAAGTCCAAAATATTGTGAATAGTCATCATCCAATATACTGTAAACCATTAGATTATTTAATCCAGAAAATATTCCTTCTTTTGCTACTCTTAGTATCCCTGTCATCACTCCAATATAGAGGTATTTATTTCCTTTTAAAGTTGAACTGTACAATCCTCTAAAAAATTCCATAGCTTCTTTATAGTAATCATTTTCATATGCGGAAACAATAGCAGTATCATATTCATCAATCAGAACAACTACTTTTTTTCCATATTGATCATATAATAACTGTGACAAAAATTTTAAGGAATTAATTACTTCAACCTCATTTGCTTCTTTCTTTAAATATTTGATAAACACTTCTTTATCTATTGAATTCAAGCCTTCTAAAATATCTATATTTTCTCTGTATACTTCACTTATCAATATCTTAACCTGTTCAAACAGTTTTTCATATGTATTGAATTTAACTTCTTTAAAAGAAATAAATATGACTGGATATTGCCCTTGTTCAGCCATTATTGAAGTTTTTTCTATATTTAAATTTTTAAATAGTTCTCTATTTTTTTCATTTCCCTTTATATCATAAAAATATTTCACCATAGACATATTTAAGGTTTTTCCAAATCTTCTTGGCCTTGTAAATAATAATGTTTTCCCTATATTTTTAGATATCTCTTTGATAAACAGACTTTTATCTGCATAAAAATACTCATTATCTATTATATTTTTAAAATCATCTATTCCTATTGGCAGCTCTTTCACAAATATCCACCTCTCTTTCATCTCATTCTCTTATATTATATCATATCTCTTTCTGCTTTTATATTTAATCTCTAATTATATTCCTAATTTCTTTTCAAAATACTTTTCTTTAATACTTAATTAATGTAAAAAGACCATAGACAATTTTAATTGCCTATAGCCTTCCAAAATTTTTATTTTTTTAATTATATGAAATATAGTCATCTTTATTCTTGCTTGAAGCAGTTTCACACTCTACTTTATTTACTTTATATCCTTTTTTTATCTCAAGTGCTCCCTTTAAGATAGGATCATCAGTTTGAATCTGTTTTTCAAGCAATACTTTTCTTAGATTTTCCAGAACCTCTTTGTATCCAGAATCATTTACAAGATTGTTTCTTTCTGTTGGATCATAATATAGATCAAAGAGCCCTTCACTATATTTAACTTTTTCTTTTAATCCATTATTCATAAGAAAATCTTTTGGCA
>OGCU01001059.1_pt1 | contig 10224 bp, 9 predicted proteins | sample 1570251 | NCBI WGS metagenome assembly OGCU01 (sample SAMEA2582182, study PRJEB24529) | metagenome | biome: Human gut stool | place: China | collected 2011
TTTACGTACCTGACTTAGTCCTAATAAATCAGCCACATCGACGTCTGGACCAATATCAATTGTTGCTGAAACGATTAACACTTTTTGAGCACTTGGGAGATAACTTGATAATTTCAATAGCTCCTGACGTGAAGCCTTTAAATAAGTAACGCGATGTTCCTGATAATAGTCTGTTTCAAGCCAAAAATGACTGTAAAGCGGTGTGTTCAATGGTGACAGCGTCTCCATCATTTTCAAGCAAACGCTGTTGCAACAAAGTCTGACTATCACTATCAAGAATACGATGAATATGTTGCAAAAGAGTCGTAAGATTGACTTGATGACGTGAAAACTGTTCCAAAGCCAGAACCATCTTTTGTCCTTCATCAATCACAAGAGTCTTTCCTCTAACAAAATCATGGTCATCTTCCATACGTGTCAATAGATAAGCATGATTGGTTACAACAACTCTAGCTTCTTGACCTTTTTGATAAGACTGCTTCCAAAAATCGTAACCTGCAAAAAGACTATCTGCCTTTAGCTTACCATCATGTTTGATTTCATCAAAATAAGCCATGTAGCGTTGTTTCTGTTTAATTTCGTCAAGATCACCAGTTTCGGTTTCAGTCAACCAAACTAAAAGTTGCATTTTATAACGATTAATCAAACGGTTACTATCCTGACGTAATAAGGTATGGTAAAAAGCATCTAATTTGATATAGTTCGTTGGTCCTTTGAGACTATGAAAGCTAATGTTAAAAACTTCTGCTAAAGCCTTAGCCTCCTTACTCATAATCTGATTTTGAAGAAGCTTGGTCGGAACAGCTACTACTACTTTATCGACATCGGCTTGTGCTAACAAAGGGAGCAGGTAGCCATAGGTTTTCCCGATTCCAGTTTGAGCTTGAATCATTGAAATATCAGTATTGTCAAGTTCCCTCCTCACTGTCTTCGCAAATTCCTCTTGTTTAGATCTTGATTCCAAACCTAAGAGAGCAATATTAGTTTCAAAATCTTGAGAAAGCTTACGTTCCGACATGTAAGTCAAAGGTCTACGAAGTACGATACCAGTTTCCTCAAGCATGACATATTCCTTTGAAAGACTGTTAGTTTTACCTTTTATAGCATCACGAATAACTAATTCAGACTCAAAAAGCAAATTATCAGAAAATGTCAAAAGCATATCAATGGTCTGTCTAGGTAAGCTAGCAATCTTATCCATCAAATGAAACAAAAGCTGTCCGGTCGCTCTCGCATCTTCAATAGCGGTATGGGCCTGAGCTAGGTCAAGATTAAGAACCTTGGATAAATGAGATAACTTATATTGTTCTAGCGTCGGATAAAAGACCTGAGCCAATTCGACAGTATCCACACGAGGAGTCCTTAGTTCGAAGCCCTCCATGAAAAGTGCCTCTGCAAGCAAATTGGCATCAAATTTAACATTATGGGCAACAAAAATACAGTCCTCAATCAGTTCAAAAATGGTTCTAGCAATTTCTGAGAAATCTGGTGCCTGAGACAACTGTTGGTCAGTAATTCCTGTTAAGTGAACAATATGATCATCAAGTTCTTGGTGGGGATTAACGTCACTTGCAAATTCGTCAATTACCAGACCATTTTGCATGATGACAATTCCCACCTGAATGATACAAGCCGTTGATGAAGCCGATGTAGCTTCCAAATCCACAATGGCATATTTATTCGTGTTTTTTTCACTCATAGTGACCTTATTATAGCATATCCAAAGCCCCAAAAAAAGACAAAGCCATCATTCTGATATTGGAAAAAGCCTGAAATTCGTGCTACACTAGAACTATGAAAATAAGACGAATTTTAAATCCTGTTGCCCAGGAAAACACCTATATTTTAGAAAATGAATCAGCCAGCTTAGTCATTGATCCAGGAAGCAACACTTTAAGTATCTTAGCTGAACTCGAGGAAATTGCTAAACCTGTTGTGGCTATCCTCTTGACCCACACGCACTACGATCACATTATGAGCGTCGAAGCTGTCCGTCAAGCTTATACCCACCCGCCTGTCTATGTCGCAGAAGCTGAGAAAGACTGGTTAATGAATCCTGTTGATAATTTGTCTGGTCTTCCACGTCATGATGATATGGAGGATGTTATTGTCAATCCTGCTGACTACTACTTTGATTTTATCAAGGACTATAACATCGGCAACTTCCAGTTTAAAGTCGTTCCAACTCCTGGACATTCTATCGGTGGAGTTTCCTTTATCTTTGAGAAAGAAGAAACTGTTTTTTCTGGTGATGCCCTTTTTAAAGAAACAGTTGGGCGATGGGACCTTCCTACAGGTAATCACGACCAGTTACTTTCTAGCATTCAAGAGCAACTCTTCACTCTTCCTAATCACTATCGCGTTTTCCCAGGCCACGGATGGGACACAACTATCGGTCACGAAAAAGTCTTTAACCCACATTTTTCATAAAAAGAAAAGCTCATCACTGCTGTTCTCATTTCGGCAAAGTTGGGCTTTTTGAGTACAGAAAAGAAGGCCCAAGGGCCTTCCTTCTCATCAGAAACTCTTTTGAGTTCCTATTTAGATTTGATATAGTTAACACCATCTGCTTTAGGTGCAACGGCTTTACCGAAGAAAGCAGCCAAGACAATAATTGTCAAGATATATGGTGCAATTTGCAAATACACATTTGGTACATGTGAAATGAGTGGAAGCTGTTTTCCAATGATTGCCAATGATTGTGACAATCCAAAGAACAAACTTGAGAGCATAGCTCCAATTGGACTCCAACGACCGAAAATCATAGCAGCCAAGGCGATGAAACCAGGACCTGCAATTGTTGTAACGGCAAAGTTGTTTGAGATTGATTGTGCATAAACCGCACCACCAACACCACCAAGGAAGCCCGAAATCATGACGCCATAGTAACGCATACGATAGACGTTAATCCCAAGTGTATCTGCTGCCTGTGGGTGTTCACCAACTGAGCGAAGTCGTAAACCAAAGCGAGTCTTAAAGATGAGCCACCATGATGCCACTGAAACCAAGATAGCAACATATGCTACCAAAGAAACAATAAAGAAGAAAACTTTACCCAAGAAAGGGATATGATCCAAGATTGGGAATGATACAGTCTTAAAGTTATGACTGATAGCAGGTGTTTGACCAGCACCATAGATAACACGTGTCAAGAATACTGCCAAAGATGGTGCGATAAGGTTCAACACTGTACCAGAGACAACATGGTCAGCTCGGAAGTTAATTGTCGCAACAGCATGGAGCAATGAGTAGAGAACACCAACCAGACCTGCTACAATCGCAGCAATCCAAGGTGTCACTTCTCCAAAACTTTCTGCAAAAGTCAAGTTAAAGAGAACACCTGCGAAAGCACCAATTACCATAATTCCTTCAAGGCCGACATTTACGATACCGCCTCGTTCAGAGAAAGTTCCACCGATACTTGTAAAAATCAATGGTGCTGAGTATTTCAACATAGAGGCAACGATCAAGGCTATAATTGTAATAAAGTCCATATTAGTTTTGTCCTCCTTTAGCTTTCACTGATTTATGACGAGGGCGAACCCAATATCTAATGATGTAATTAGCACCAACAAAGAAGATAATCAAGGCTGAAACAACATCGATAATTTCAGGTGGAACACCAATCATACCACTCTTACCAATAGACAAAACACCATAGAGAAGGGCGGCAAATGGGATACCGATAGGTGAGTTAGACGCTAAAAGCGCAACCGCCATACCGTTCCAACCGATAGCCAATGAAGCGTTTTGAACGAAGACATTTTGGAATGTACCAAGTCCTTCTACTGTTCCTCCAAGACCACAGAGGGCACCTGAAATAATCATAGACATGATAATCACACGTTTTGATGACATTCCTGCGTATTCAGACGCATGAGGGTTGAGACCTACAGATGTAATTTCAAAACCAGTTGTTGTTTTCTTGAGCATGAACCAAACAAGGAAAACTGCTGCAAGAGCAAGGAAGAAACCAATATTAAAACGTGAGCCACCAGTTAAAGATGATAAGAATTCTGTTTGGTAGCTTGCAGAGGATGCTACCTTATTAGATGCTTCTGATGAACGCAACATGTCGGCTGTAAAACCAAATCGAACAATATTATTTGCTACATACAAAATGATGTAGTTCATCATGATGGTAACAATGACCTCACTAGTTCCCAAATAAGCACGAAGAATACCCGGAATTGCACCAGCGATACCACCAGCTACAAGACCGATGATTACTGTACAGAAAACTGAAACCACTTTTGGTAATTCTGGAAACGCTAATGCAAACCATACAGCGGATGTCCAACCAGCTAAGGCCTGCCCTGGCAAACCAACGTTGAAAAATCCTGCCTTAGATGCTACAGAGAAACCAAGTGCAATCAGAATCAATGGACTCATGGCACGTAGAATTTCACCGATATTTTTCAAAGAGCCAAAGGCCGTTGAGAAAAGATCGTAGTAAGCCCAGAATGGGTCGTAACCAAAGATTAACATCAAAACAGCACCGACCAACATTCCCAAGAGAACAGCAATTAAAGGAACTGCCCAATTTTGTGTTTTCTTAGACATTTGCTTCCTCCTTATTCAATTGTCCACCAGCCATTAGGATACCAAGATCTTGCTTATTCGTTTCAGCAGGATCTAGGATACCTTGAATTGCACCATCGTAGATAACTGCAATTCTGTCTGACATATCAAGAATTTCATCCAATTCAAAGCTGACAACAATGACAGCCTTACCTTTATCACGTTCAGCGATAATACGTTTACGGATGTACTCAATGGCACCAACATCAAGACCACGAGTTGGTTGACTTACAATAAGAAGTTCTGGGTCACGGTCAATCTCACGAGCGATAACAGCTTTTTGTTGGTTACCACCTGACAAATCACCACCGGCGATTAATTCTCCAGCACCACGAACGTCAAATTCGTTCATCAATTCACGAGCCTTTGCATTTATGATATTATAATTCAAAATACCGTTCTTAGAATTAGGCTCCTTATAATAGGTTTGAAGAGCAATATTTTCAGCAACTGTCATCTCAAGAATCATACCATCACGATGGCGATCTTCTGGAATATGACCGACACTCATCTCAGTAATCTGACGTGTGGTCTTATGAATGATAGACTCACCCTTAATAGTGATGTCACCAGATTTAATTTTACGAAGTCCCGTAATTGCTTGGACAAGTTCTGTCTGTCCATTTCCATCAATACCAGCGATACCAATTATCTCACCAGCACGCACATCTAACGATAAGTTTTTAACAGCTGGAATACCTCGATTCTCATTAACCACCAAATTTTTAATAGAAAGAACCACTTCTTTAGGATTTGAAGGAATTTTATCTGTCTTAAAGGAAACATGACGACCAACCATCATTTCAGCCAAATCGGCATTTGTAGAGCCTTCAATAGTAACTGTATCAATTGACTTACCACGTCTAATAACCGTAACACGATCAGAAACCGTACGAATTTCATCCAACTTATGGGTAATCAGAATAATCGACTTGCCTTCCTTAACCAAGGTCTTCATAATGTTTAGAAGTTCAGTAATTTCAGACGGAGTCAATACCGCAGTCGGTTCATCGAAAATCAAAATATCAGCACCACGATACAGAGTCTTAAGGATTTCAACACGCTGTTGAGCACCAACAGAAATATCTGCCACCTTAGCTGTTGGATCTACCGCAAGACCATATCTTTCAGAGAGCTCAGTAATTTCCTTAATAGCCTTCTTCATATCAAGGACACCACCAGCTTTAGTTACCTCACTACCCAGGATGATATTTTCAGCAACTGTAAAAGCTTCAACCAACATAAAGTGTTGGTGAACCATCCCAATCCCCAGTTTCGTTGCTTTAGATGGTGAATCAATCGTCACCTCTTGTTCTTTAACCTTAATGGTACCGCTCGTAGGTTGCAAAAGACCTGAAAGCATATTCATTAAAGTTGACTTACCTGCACCATTTTCACCGAGGAGGGCATGGATTTCTCCTGGTCTCACATCGAGATTGATGTGATCGTTCGCAACAAATTCACCAAATTTTTTGGTAATGTCGTGCATTTCAATGACATTTGGCTTGGTCATACAATCTCCTCTCAAAAATAATTATTATATCAGCAAAGGAAATCATAAACTGCTTCCCTTTGCTGAGACAAAAATTTGTCTCAGTCTAAGTTCTATAAAGACTTATACTTAACTATTATTTGCTAAGACCATCAGTTGGTTTCAATTCACCATTCTTGATTTGTTCTTTAGCTTTTTCTACTGCATCCTTGATATCAGAAGGAAGCTTAGATGTTACGATGTCAACACCGCCATCTTTGATACCATAAGTCTTAGTAGAACCACCTTCAAATTTATCGCCTTTAAGTTGTCCGTTAGCGATATCTTTAACAACTGTACCAACTTTTTTGATTGTTGAAGTCAAAACAAAGTTAGATTTTTTCTTGTCTGAAGATGTATAGTTACCTTCTGCATTTTGGTCACGGTCAACACCGATTACCCAAACTTTCTTATCGCTGTCAGCATCAAGTTTTTCGTTAACTTCTTTAGCTGCTGTGAAGACACCAGTACCAGTACCACCAGCAGCTTGGTAGATTACGTCAACGCCTGAAGCATACATTGTTGAAGCGATTGTTGTCCCTTTAGCTGCATCAGAGAATGATTCAGCATATTGAACTTGTACATCGATGTCTGGTTTTACAGATTTAGCACCTGCTGTGAAACCAGCTTCAAAACGTGTAATTGTGTCTGATTTTTGACCACCGATGAAACCAACTTTGTTTGTTTTTGATTGCATTGCTGCGGCAATACCTGCAAGGTAAGCTCCTTCATTATCAGCAAACAATACGCTTTCAACGTTCTTTTGGTCTTTAACTACGTCATCGATGATAACGTAATTAATTTTCTCGTTATCTTTAGCTGATTCTGAAACAGCATCGTGAAGTGCAAAACCAACACCAAAGATAAGATTATAATTTTGGTCTACAGCTGATGACATGTTTGTTGCAAAATCAGATTCTGAGTTTGATTGGAAATATGTGAAACCTGAATCTTTTTCAAGTTTGTTAGCTTTACCCCAAGCTTGAAGACCTTCCCATGCTGATTGGTTAAATGATTTATCATCTACCCCACCAGTATCTGTAACGATAGCAGCTTTAACTTTAGAATCAGCTGATGATCCACCGCGTCCGCCACGAGCACATGCTGCAAGACCAAGTGCTGCTACAGCAACAAGGCCAATTCCAATAATTTTCTTGTTCAATTTCATCTTGAACACTCCTCCTATAACTTGCAAGAAAACTTGCTTAATAAAGAATAAAACAACTAGACTATTGTAAGTCTGTAAAAGAGTATGGTAACAACTCTCCGACTGTCATCTCGACTGTCGATTTATCTTCAGCGATAAGAATCACTTTAGAATCGGATTTAAAAAACTCAGCCATCACTTGGCGACATGCACCGCATGGTGATATAGGCTCTTTGGTATCACCGTAAACAGCGAGATACTCAAAATCACAGTATCCTTCAGATACCGCTTTAAAAATAGCCGTTCTTTCTGCACAATTGGTCAACCCAAAAGAGGCATTTTCTATATTGCAGCCTTGAAAGATTTCTCCATTTTTTGTAATCAAAGCCGCACCAACTCTAAACTTAGAGTAGGGAACATAGGCATTTTCTGCTGCCAATCGAGCTGCTTCTATCACTTTATCTTTGTTAGTAACTGTCATGGCTTTCTTGACCTTTCATAATGGCAACTCCAGATGAAGTACCAATACGGGTTGCCCCAGCTTTGATAAAGGCTTGAGCAGCCTCAAGTGTGCGTGCTCCACCAGATGCCTTGACTCCCATAATAGGACCCACAGCTTCTCGCATAAGTTCAATATCTTCAATGGTAGCACCACCAGTAGAAAAACCTGTAGATGTCTTCACAAAATCTGCACCTGCCAGTTTTGCTAATTGGCAAGCTTCGACCTTTTCTTCATCAGTCAATAGACAAGTTTCAATGATAACCTTTACAAGTTTACTTCCACTAGCTTCAACAACAGCTTTAATATCGTCTTCAACTAATTTAAGATTTCTAGATTTAAGAGCACCAATATTGATAACCATATCAATTTCATCAGCTCCATTAGCAATAGCATCCTTAGCTTCAAAGGCCTTGACAGCTGATGTAGAAGCCCCTAAAGGAAAGCCAATTACTGTACAGACGTTAACAGAACTGTCTTTCAAAAGTTCTGCTGCAGTCTTTACCCAAGTTGGATTAACACAAACACTCGCAAATTGATATTTTTTAGCCTCGTCAATTAAGGCATAAATCTGTTCTTCATTAGCGTCAGCTTTTAATAAAGTATGATCAATATAGCTATTAACAGACATAGAAAAACTCCTTAATTAGATTGAGATTAAGTCCTAAGAAATAATTTTCAATATTTCATTTGGCTTTTTACACACTCTACCAATAATAACATTTTTTTTGAATTCAGTCAGCATTTTTTCAGATAAAATTTCTTGACTATAGACCTTGGCAATAAGGTCTCCTTGAGCTACTGCATCGCCAACTTTCTTTTCAAATACAATTCCTGTTTCATAATTAAGACTATCTGACTTCGTAGCTCGACCTGCTCCTAATTGCATAGCGAATTTTCCAAATGCCATAGCAGGTAACTCTTTAATGTAACCTGTTTCATGAGCATGAATATCTGTCACGACAGGAGCACTGCTATGACGATAAAGATCGGTCAAATCACCACCTTGAGCTTGAATGAGTTCTTCAAACTTAGCAAGGGCTTTTCCACCCACTAAGTGCTGACGAATCTCTTCCTGGCTAGCTTCAACCTGAGCTAAATCTAATAGAATCTCAGCCAACTCACAGATAAAGTCAGTGATATCTTCACGTCCCTTACCTTGCATAATCTCAATAGCCTCAGTGATTTCTAAACGGTTACCAATAGCTTTACCTAGTGGCTGGCTCATATCTGTAATAACTGCAATCGTTTCACGATTGACCTCATGCCCTAGTGCAACCATGGTCTCAGACAACTTCTCAGCGTCAGACATATTTTTCATGAAAGCGCCTTGACCAACAGTAACATCCAGTAAAATCTTATCAGCCCCTGCTGCAATCTTTTTGGACATAACAGAGCTTGCGATTAGAGGAATGGAATCTACTGTTGCAGTGACATCACGCAAGGCATAAAGAAGTTTATCAGCCTTAACTAAATGCTCAGACTGACCAATGAGGGAAATTCCAATGTCTTTAACTTGCTGAATGAACTCTTCCTTGCTACGCTCAACCTGATAGCCTTTAATAGACTCTAATTTGTCAATCGTTCCACCTGTATGTCCAAGACCACGACCACTCATCTTAGCCACTGGAACGCCAAAGCTAGCTACAAGCGGCATCAGAATGATGGTTACCTTATCACCAACGCCTCCGGTCGAATGTTTATCTACCTTAACACCTGGGATTTCTGACAGGTCATATTGTTCGCCCGAAGCAACCATTTCTGTCGTTAAATCATGGATTTCACGAATAGACATACCTTGATAGTAAATAGCCATTGCCAAAGCAGCTATCTGATAATCAGGTATTGCTCCAGAAACGTAGCCATTAATGAGATAAGTAATTTCTTCTGTGGTTAATTCTCCAGCATCTCTTTTCTTTTCAATTAAATCAACTGTTCTCATAATTTCTCACTTCTAAGGATATAATATCCTTTAGCCTTTTTTACGACTTCAGCATTACCAAACACATCCTCCATCTTAGCCTTAGCTGACGGAGCTCCTTGTTTTTTCTGAATAACAATAGTTAGATTACCACCTTGATTGAGATAATCATATGCCTCCTCGATAACTTGATGAACCACTTTCTTGCCCGCACGGATAGGTGGATTAGAAATAATATAGTCAAAACTTCCAGTGACATTTTCATAGATATTTGATTGGAAGATAGTAGCTTCAACCTTATTTCGTTGAGCATTTTGTCTAGCTAAATCAATCGCCCTACTATTGATGTCGATCATAGTGACTTTAACTCCTTGGACCTTGGCTAAACTGATACCGAGAGGACCATAGCCACAACCCACATCTAAAAGCGTTTTGCCAGCTTCCAAATCTAATGCACTCAAAAGCACTTGACTTCCATAATCAATCATTTTTTTAGAGAAAACCCCAGCATCCGTATAAAACTGAAAACTTTCTCCTAACAAATT
>OGCU01001060.1_pt1 | contig 10205 bp, 10 predicted proteins | sample 1570251 | NCBI WGS metagenome assembly OGCU01 (sample SAMEA2582182, study PRJEB24529) | metagenome | biome: Human gut stool | place: China | collected 2011
CCGGTACCGCCGCCAGAAAGTATAACTTTCACAGTTTTTCCTCCTAGCCTTTACTTTGGCAATGCCGCAACCAAATTTTTAAAATAACGGCCGCGTGCAGGGAAATTTTCAAACATATCATACGAAGAACAGGCAGGTGACAGTAATACTACCTGTGGCGCAGCAGCCAGCTTATACGCCAGCTCAACAGCCTCATCCATTGTCTCTACTTTTCTGATATCGCCTACGCCTGCTGCTGCGGCGGCTTCATAAAAACGTTCTTTCGCTTCACCCAATAAAATCAGCACATCTGCCTTGGCCTGCACTAATTTCATCATCGGTTCCAAAGATGTCATTTTATCATGTCCGCCTGCCAGCAAAATTATATGCCCGTCAAAAGCTTCCAAAGCTTTTATTGTCGAATCAGGATTAGTTGCTTTCGAATCATTATAATATGGTACACCGTTAACTGTCATCACATACTCCAAACGGTGCTCAACACCTGTGAAATCCAGCAAAACCCTGCGCATATTTTCAATAGTGACCCCGGCAAAAAAACATGCCGCAATAGCCGCCAGTACATTTTCTTCATTATGACCGCCAAATACACGCAAGTCTTTTTTATGACAAACAGTATAAAGCTGTCTGTCCCAGGCAATAGTAAAATTACCTCCGTTTAAATATACGCCCCGATTAAGCTGCTCCCTGCGGCTGAACCAGCAAACCCTTGAAGGGGCCAATTCGCCCCAGCTGCGTATAATAGGATCATCATAATTTAAAATCACGATATCATTCTCACGCTGTTTTTTAAATATATTACACTTCGCCGCACCATAAGCTTCCATCGTATGGTGGCGATCTAAATGATCGGGAGTCAGATTCAAAATTACTGCTACATCTGGGCGAAACTCACGCACACCTTCCAGCTGAAAACTAGACAGTTCCGCTGCAAGCCAGGCGTCAGCTCCTAAATTCTCAACTTCCTTAGACAATGCCTGTCCAATATTACCGCCAACGGCCGTTGGCACAGGCAAAGTTTTCAGCATTTCTCCTACTAAAGTAGTAGTTGTTGTTTTTCCATTCGTACCCGTAATTCCTATAATATGCCCATGATAACTGCGGTATGCCGCTTCTACTTCACTTATGACCTCTATTCCCATCTGCACGGCCATATCAGTCAAATGATTAGCCAAAGGAATACCAGGCTTGTTTCGCCAAAGCGTCAGCAGCTCCGCAGCCACTGATGCCACTACCGTATACTAAAACCGTCTTTGTCATTAGCAGCCGCCTCCGTTCCCCAAACACCATAACCCGATACCGATTAAACCAAGCAGCAAACTACTGCCCGCAAAAACTTGCACAATCTTTGTTTCTTTCCACCCGCCCAATTCAAAATGATGATGAATAGGCGTCATACGAAAAATACGCTTACCGCCTGTTTTCTTAAAATAACCGACCTGAATAATAACCGAAGCTGCTTCCATAACATAAATCCCGCCAAGAATAATCAGCAACAGCTCTGTCCGTGTCAACAGGGCCAACGCAGCAATTCCTCCGCCCAGTGCCAAAGAACCTGTATCGCCCATAAAAACTTTAGCCGGATAACGATTGAACAGTAAAAAGCCCAAACAAGCACCCGTCAATGTCAAAGCAAAAATACTGAGGTCCATACTGCCTGACTGATAAGCAATATAAGCATAAGCCAACGTTACCGGTACTGTTACGGATGCAGCCAGGCCATCTAACCCATCAGTAAGATTGACAGCATTCGTAGTACCTACCAGAAGCAAAAACGCCAGTACGTAATATAGGCTTCCCAAGGGAACTGACAATGAGGTTCCTGGAATATTCAACCCCAAATTTACATGCGGCTGCAATTCAAGATAATAAACATAGGCACCAGCCAGCAAGAATTGTAAAAACAGTTTCTGTTTAGCTGTAAGCCCAAGATTACGTTTCATTACCACTTTAATATAATCGTCAACAAAACCAATCAGCGCATGCCCAAAAGTCAGAAGCAATGCAATCAAAACTGCCGGCGTCAGCTTGCACCATACCAGCACTGCAACCAGAACTGCAGTCAGTATCATCAACCCGCCCATTGTCGGTGTGCCACTCTTTTTTTGATGTGCCTGCGGCCCGCAGTCACGAATGCTCTGACCAAATTTCAATTTATGAAGCAGCGGTATCAGCACAGGTCCACTGGCTGCGCAGATCACAAAAGATGTCGCCAATGCTCCCCAAAGGCTGTAATCCATTTTCTATCAATCTCCAAACCTTATAGCTATAGCTGTTTATTTTTTAAAACTAACTCCAAAAGAGAATCCACCTGCATCGAATGCGAACCTTTTAAAAGCACTATGTCATGCGACTGCAGAAGGCTATCCAAAAGCTTGGCCGCTTCATCTCGGCCAGCACACCAATATGCTTTGCCTCCCAAAGCTTCAACTGCCGCGGCAATAGCTTTTGCTTCATCACCATAAGCGATTACCATATCCGTCTTTTCGCGAACAGCAAACTGACCAACTCTGCGATGAGAATCGAAAGAAATATCACCCAGCTCCAGCATATCAGCCAACACTGCAATCGTGCGGACGCCGTGGGCAGCTTTCTTTGCTTCATGTAAAGTTTTTAACGCTGCTTCCATTGAAGCAGGGCTGGCATTATAGGCATCATTGATTACCGTCATAGTACCTATATGCACTATTTCCTGACGGCTGCCTGTCAGTTTTGCTGTCATTAAAGCTTTAGCACTATTATTTAATTTTACACCAAAAGCAGCACCCACTGCAATCGCTGCCAAAGCATTTTGTACATTGTGTTCACCAATAAATGGCATATTCACTTCCGTACGTTCTCCTGATCTGCTGTCAATGCAGGTAAATACACTCCCATGAGCAGTTGTTACCACATTATCACCGCGGAAAGTAGCTTTACCTGAATACCCATAAGTAACAACCTGTGCCTTAGTTTTATCCGCCATTGCTGCAACATATTCATTATCAGCATTCAGCACCGCCAATTGTTCCTGTGTCAGATCTTCAACTAGCTCACTTTTTGCTCTGGCAATATTTTCCATACTTCCCAGAAGCTCCATATGTGTTTCACCAACATTAGTCACAACCGCTACATCAGGTTTTGCAATATCGCATAATTCCCTAATCTGACCCAAGCCGCGCATTCCCATTTCGACAACAGCAATCTCTGTATCAGCCTTAACGCTCAGCAATGTTTTTGGCAAACCAATTTCATTATTAAAATTTTCCTGAGTTTTGATCACCTTAAACTTAGTCGACAAGCAGGCAGCAATCATATCCTTAGTAGAAGTTTTACCATTAGAACCAGTAACAGCAACCACCTTTAAATTTTTATTACTCATTCTGTATGCATGCGCTATCTGCTGATAAGCAAGCAGCGTATCCTCAACAGTAATAATTACAGTTTCAGAGGGCAGTTCAGGCACAGGCTTTGACCCCAGCACTGCCGCCGCTCCATGTTCCAACGCCATTTTACAATAAGCATGACCGTCAAAACGCTCACCACACAAAGCTACGAACAATTCACCACTGCTTTCAATCCGCGAATCAGTCGTAATCCCTGTGAAAATAAGCTCCTGCATATTTTCACAATGTCCACCTGTTGCCGTTATTATTTCCTGCAAGCTCAACATACAATCACCTTTTCTTCCAGTATTCCTGCACTACTTCACGATCATCAAAGTGAATAGTTTTATCTGCCAGAATTTGATAGTTTTCATGTCCTTTACCGGCGATCATAATTACATCATTCGCGGCAGCCTCAGACAAGGCGTGATAAATAGCGTCTCTGCGCTCTGCAATCAATTCCACACTCTTCCCTTCCGGAACATCCTTCAGCGCCTCTGCAATCTCGTCAATGATAACTGCCGGATCCTCAGTACGCGGATTATCAGAAGTAACTACGACCCTATCTGCCAGCTCCAAAGCGATCCTTCCCATAATAGGCCTTTTTTTATTGTCACGGTCACCACCGCAGCCAAATACTACCCACAGTTTGCCTTCCGTAATACTACGAGCAGTTTTCAGCACATTTTCCAAACCATCAGGAGTATGAGCATAATCAACAATAACAGTATACGGCTGTCCTGCTTCCACTAACTGGAAACGTCCAGGAACTCCGTCGAACCCATTTAAAACATCAACAATAGTTTTTTTATCAATTTGTTCTGCCAACGCAATAGCCACAGCCGCCATAACATTGTAAACATTAAATTCACCCGTAATTTTTAAAAGCAGATCCATCTCGCCCACCGGCGTATGCAGCTGTAACCGCATTTGTTTAGCCTCAACTTTAAAAAACAACGGATAAATATCATTATTACGTCCTTCGCCATAAGTCAGTATTCTTGTTTTTGTGCGGTCGCATAAAATCGGCGAACTTGCATCATCCATATTAAAAACTGCTGTTTTATTCTCTTTTTTACCTTCATGCAAATGTTCAAACAACAGCCCTTTCGCATCGCGATAGTTTTCCAGTGTTTTATGAAAATCCAAATGATCCTGCGTTATGTTGGTTAAAGCAGCAGTGTCATATTCACAGCCGGCAACACGATTAAGTGCCAGTGCATGCGACGAAACCTCCATGACCACATACTCACATCCGGCTTCTTTCATTCTGTATAAAGCACGCTGCAGATCTACTACGTCTGGAGTAGTATTATGAGCTACAATAGCCTCGTCCTCGATCATTATATTGATAGTTCCTATAAGCCCAACCTTAAATCCGGCCTTACGTAAAATAGCACGCACAATATTGGTAGTAGTGGTTTTACCATTCGTTCCCGTTACCCCTATCATCCGCATAGTTTTACCTGGATAATCATAGAAAAAGGGAGCGATAACTTCCATTCCCAATCGGGTATCAGCCACCTTTAAAAGCGTCAATCCATCAGGACATACCTCTGGAACATCCTCAACCAAAGCTGCACCGGCACCAGATGCAGCAGCCTGCTCCAAGTATTTATGCCCATCCACATGTGCCCCTTTCAGACATATAAACAAACTGCCTTCTCTCACTTCGCGCGAATCAGCAGTTATATCCTTAATGATTTTATCGCAGTCACAAACAACCTGTACTTCAGGCAGTACAGCAACGATTTCTTCTAACAGCTTTTGCATATAGCATACCTCCAAAAGTGAAAGGGCAGCCTATATACAGGCTGCCTTCTAAAATCTTCATATATTATAGCATATTTTTAATAAGAAGGCTATGAAACGATTATTTTGCATAAGCATAGCCGTCATAAGCAACTTTACGGCTATCAGCCTTCACATAGATATTATTACGGGCAACTGTCATACCCAATTGTTTTTCAGCTATACTGGTGACTCTTTCCGGCCCCTTCAGCTGCTCAACTTCAATTTTTATTTCCGAATTTTTTAAAAGCAACGTAGCTTCCTGCTGCTTCAATGCAACAAGCTCATCACCTGTACGGACCAGGCTTTCGCTGCGTGCGACCGCAGCAAAATAAGCCACCATCACGAGCAGTACTAACACGGCAGCACGGCGACGCACAAGTTTATAGTCAACTTTTTTGACTTTGCGAACCCGCTCTACAGGTCTCTCATATTCAATTTCTTCCCATGCGTAGTTATCATACTTACGTGCTAACATGCTCCACCCTCCAAATCAGCGTTTGATCGCATAACGTAACCGTGCGCTGCGCGAACGCGGATTCGCCTCTATTTCCGCATCGCTGGGAACTATATTCCCCACTTTTTTTACAAGCGGCTTTCTGCCGCAAACACAAACTGGAAGCTGCGGCGGACATATACACCCTTTCGCCAGCTGTGCCAGTGTTTGTTTCACTATCCTATCTTCTAAAGAATGAAATGTAATCACTCCTATACGCCCGCCGCTTTTCAAACGTTCGACCGCCTGCGTTACAACATTTTCCAAAATATTCAATTCATCATTCACTTCAATACGGATTGCCTGAAACGTACGTTTTGCAGGATGCGGACCATCCTGCCGCGCTCCCTTGGGAATTGCCTTTTTGATCACATTCACAAGTTCAAAGGTAGTTTTAATAGGCTTTTCAGACCGTTCCTTAACGATAAACTGAGCTATTCTTTTACTCCAGCGTTCTTCACCATAACGGTAAATAATATCCGCCAGTTCTTCTTCTTTGTAACGGTTAACTATATAATAAGCATCTTTTTTACTTTCTTTATCCATCCTCATATCCAAAGGACCATCATGCATATACGAAAATCCACGCTCCGGTGTGTCCAGTTGATAAGAAGATACACCAAGATCAAAAAAAATTCCGTCAATCTTATCAATATCCAAGCCATCTAAAACATCGTCGAAATTCTTAAAATTTGACTTAGCGATTTTTATTTTACAAGGCAGTCCCTGCAATCTAACACTTGCAGCTGCAATCGCGTCATCGTCCTGATCAATAGCGACCAGCGTGCCCCGCGAACTGAGCTGCATGGCAAACCCTTTGGAATGTCCCGCACCACCCATGGTGCAGTCCACATAAATTCCATCTTTGTCAGTTATAAGCCAGTTGATGCTCTCTTCCAGCAATACGCTTTTATGTACAAATTCCATTATCATGGCCGCCTGTCCTTAGATTCCTAAATCAAGATCTGCCAACTGTTCCGCTAATTCGCCCACATCTTCGGCATTTTCTTCGTTATATGCGTTCCAGCGTTCTGCGTCCCAGATCTCAGCCCTGTTGCCAACGCCGACAATAACGGCATTTTTATCCAGTCCTGCAAACTCGCGCAGATTAACAGGTAAAAGTACCCGTCCCTGTTTATCGCACTCACCTTCGGCAGCACCGCCAAAAAAGAAACGGTTAAAATCACGGGCACCCTTACGGGTCATCGGTAAAGAATTGAGCTTTGCTTCTAAAAGCCGCCATTGCTCAAGATCATAAACAAATAAGCAGCCGTCCAGCCCTTTTGTTAAAACAAACTTTGTTCCCAAAGCCTCGCGGAGCTTTACAGGCATAAAAAGGCGTCCCTTTGCATCAAGGTTATGTTGAAACTCGCCCATTAACATTTTGAGACACTCCTTCCTCCACTTTGCTCCACTTTTCACCATTATAACCTCATTTTTGTGAAATTACAACATTTTTTTACTAATATATAAGAAATTATATAAAAAAAACTTCCGCATGCTTTAGGTTGCGGAAGTTTAAATCTTTTTAGTATCAGTAATTGGTGCTTCTCAGTTCAAAATAGCCCTGCGGATGGTCGCAGACCGGGCATTTTTCCGGAGCTTTTTCAGCAACAACAATTCTGCCACAGTTGCTGCAGATCCAAACCTGTTTTTCTTCACGTTTGAATACTCTGTCATTTTCGATATTGGCGAGCAGTGCCAGATATCTTTCTTCATGCTCTTTCTCGATTTTGGCAACTTCTTCAAAAAGGAAAGCGATTTTATCAAAGCCTTCTTCTCTTGCTTCCTTTGCAAAACCTGCATACATGTCGGTCCATTCATAATGTTCACCGGCTGCAGCGTCTTTCAGGTTAGCCATAGTATCGGGCAGGCTGGCATGCGGAATACCGCCGCTCATTAAAATTTTGAACCAGATCTTAGCATGCTCTTTCTCGTTACCTGCAGTTTCTTCAAAAATAGAAGCGATCTGATTATAGCCTTCTTTTTTAGCGATACCAGCATAATAAGTGTATTTATTTCTCGCTTCAGACTCACCTGCGAACGCGGTATGCAAATTAGCTTCTGTTTTACTTCCTTTAAATTCCATTGGAAACTCCTCCTTTAAAACAATAATTTTTTTATATACAACCCGTTGCGGGCGTACGTTCTTAGTTCTTCTCCTTGGCTTCCAGCTTTTGACATTCAGGACAGACGCCGTTAAACACGATGTCATGGTCTTCCATTTTAAAACCGGTGACTTCGCCTACTTTTTCGTCCAGCCCTTCTATATAGTCCATATCCTCAACATTCATAAACATACCGCAATGAGTACATTTTATGTGATAATGCCTGGTCAGGATATGGTCAAAACGATCAGCGCCGCTTGGTACGGAAACCTTGCCCAACAGGCCGCTTTCTACCAGCGAATTAAGATTTCTGTACACAGTGCCTTTGCTTATATCAGGATATTCCATAGTAATACGGTCATACACTTCTTCGGCAGTGGGGTGATCTGCTAAAAATCTTACGGCAGCTATAACTAACTGCCTTTGGATAGTGTTTCTCTTAGTCATATATACCTCTCCTATCGAAACTTATTCTTAATTAGAATTATACACCCAATTAAATCATTGTCAAGCATTTTCACTGTTTTTTCACCTGCACAAACAGCATTTTTACCAGTCCGGACAGTAACTGTTTTTGAAAATTGCGAAATCAATATCGATAAGTTTTTTTCATAAAATAGGACTTAAACAAATCAGATAATTCATAAAGGAATCAGCTTCATTGACAACCGGGAAGCAGGCGACGTATAATTTAGGCAGCAGTTAACCGCTCCAACACAAGCAGCTTCAATAATAAAACATCTATCGAGGTCCATATGCAAACACTAACATTAGACAAACTTGCCATTGGTCAAAAAGCAACTATCACTACTGTCGGCGGTGAAGGAATCCTGCGCCGCCGTTTTTTAGATATGGGACTGACCCCCAAAACCAAAGTCATGGTACGTAAAAAAGCCCCCTTAGGCGACCCGATCGAAATTTTTCTGCGTGGCTATGAGCTCACTCTAAGGCTGGATGACGCCAATAAGATCACCGTTGCACCGGAGGAACCATGAGCCTTACCTTCGCCCTCGTCGGCAACCAAAACTGCGGCAAAAGCACACTTTTCAACTATCTGACCGGCAGCAATCAGCACGTCGGCAACTTTCCCGGCGTCACAGTTCAAAAAAAAGAAGGGCGGCTCTTAACTAATAAAGATGTCACCGTCATTGATCTGCCGGGCATTTATTCGCTGTCGCCCTATACCTCGGAAGAAATCGTGACCCGTGACCTGCTTTTACGCAGCAAACCTGATATCATTATCAACGTTATCGACGCTACCAATATTGAACGCAGTCTCTATCTTTCCCTGCAGCTCATCGAACTCAACACCCCGATGATCATGGCCCTGAATATGATGGATGAACTTACGGCCAGCGGCGGTTCTATTGATATCAAAAAAATAGAAGACCGCCTTACCGTACCGGTCGTCCCAATCACAGCCAATTCAGGTGCCGGCGTTGACGAACTGCTTTCACGCGCCCTGAAAACCGCTCATGATAAAAAAATGCCTGAACGACTCGACTTTTGTTCAGGCGTCACTCATATGGCTATTCATTCTATCGCCCACCTGATCGAAGCCAAAGTCCGCAGCAAAGGACTGCCGTTGCGATTTTCGGCAACAAAACTCATTGAAGGCGATGAACCACTGGTAAAAGAGCTTGAACTGACAGCCAACGAGCTGGATATTATTGACCATGTCACCAAAGACTTGGAAATAGCTTTAGATACAGATAAAGAAGCGGCGCTGGCCGATATGCGCTACACTTATATTGAAGAATTATGTTCCTACGCCGTACATAAACCACAGGAAACAATTGCTCAGATGAGGTCAGTCAAAATCGACCATTATCTGACCCATAAATATTTTGCAATACCTATTTTCCTGCTGACTATCTTCACCATTTTTTGGCTCACCTTCGATGTTATCGGCGCCGCATTAAGCGACTGGCTCGAAATCGGCATCAGTTCCGTTACTGAAGCCGCCGATCTGGGTCTTACTGCAATCGGCCTCAGTGCTCCTATCCATTCCCTCATTATTGACGGTATTTTTACAGGTGTAGGGAGCGTCCTTTCCTTCCTGCCAACTATTGTTACACTTTTTTTCTTTCTATCCATGCTTGAAGACAGTGGTTATATGGCCCGGATTGCCTTTGTTATGGACAAACTGCTGAGAAAAATTGGCCTATCCGGTTCTTCATTCGTTCCTATGCTGATAGGATTCGGCTGCAGCGTCCCGGCCATTATGGCCACACGTACCCTTGCCAGCGAACGTGACCGCAAAATGACCATGATTCTCACACCATTTATGTCCTGCAGTGCTAAACTGCCGATCTACGGTGTTTTTATATCAGCCTTTTTTGCCGATAACAAAGCCGCGGTTATGATGTTCCTGTATTTATTGGGAATCTTCATTGCAATCGCTTCAGGACTGCTTTTAAAAACCTTTGTTTATAACGGTCAGCCCGT
>OGCU01001064.1_pt1 | contig 10189 bp, 6 predicted proteins | sample 1570251 | NCBI WGS metagenome assembly OGCU01 (sample SAMEA2582182, study PRJEB24529) | metagenome | biome: Human gut stool | place: China | collected 2011
TTTTAAGAATAGTTTCTTTTCAAATATTAAAGTTGAATTGGATTATAGTTCTTCCAATATCAACATTTTTAGGAATATATTTTCTTATTCAATAGTGTGGCTTGGAAATAGTTTAAATAAAAAGAATAAAAAATTTAAATTTTTAAATAAAGTTATAGGAATTTAAAAAAGAGTAATAAAATTTGTTAAATTAAAAGATAATTATAAGATATTTTTGGAGGAAAGATGAGTAAATGGATAATGATTTAAAGTCTATCAAGAACTAATTCGAGAAATAAGAGATATTAAGAATAGAAAATATACTCAGAAAGAATTTTCAATAAAATTAGGAGTAATACAAAAGAGGGCAAGTAGTTATGAAAATTGTTAAAATGAGGTAAACCTAAAATTATTAATAAAAATGTACAAAGTATTAGATATAAATTTTATAAAAATGATGAAAAAATTTTTAAAAGAAATTGATGATGAAATATGAAAAATAAGATTTTAAAGAGATGATATAAAAAAGAATAAAAAATAAAATTTAAAATCTAGAAAGCTCTAAAAATCTTCTGGATTTTTTATATTGCAACCATAGATTGACAGAAAATAAAATACACTTGGTTGAGTGCAACTAATAGTTGTGGTAATATATGGATATATAAAACACATACCAAGGGGGAAGAAATTATGAAACTGTTTGTAAAAATACAACAATTGAGGAAACAGAATGGAATGTCACAGGAAAAATTAGCTCAGTTACTGGGAGTTTCAAGGCAGTCAGTTTCTAAATGGGAATCAGGACAGTCACTTCCAGAGATAGATAAAATAATACAATTAAGTAATATTTTTGAAGTAACTACTGATTATTTATTAAAGGATGTATCTGAAGAAAAATGTATAGATATATTAAGGAAAGAAAAAGAGAAAGAGGTATTGTCTCATCATACTAGTTTAATGTTTAAAGTAGGATTTACAATGTTTTCAGTTGGGGTGGTAGCTATAGCAGTATTTTGGATACTGTCTATAGTCTATCCTACATATAGAGTGACATGGGAAGGAACATTACTGACTGGATTTTCTGGTTTTTTGGTAGTACATGAGGTAACTCCTGTTTTTGTATTTTTTTGTATATTGACAATAATTGGATTAACCTTTATTCTAAAAGAGAGACAAGAAAAAAACAGGAAGGGAGAAAGGACAAAAAGTTTAATATAGTTGTCCGAAAAATAGAATATGGTAAGAAAAATAAAAAAGAAAAAAATTAAAGGAGAAACTTTTGAGGAATTAAATTTTTTTGATGAATTTTTAAGTGAAGAAAATTTTATTAAAACTGAAGAGGATGAAGAATTTGAAAGAATTTTAGAAGAACAAGAAGCACAGGCAGAAAAATTCTATAGTTCAGTACCATTAACTTTAGATTCAATAGAAGAAATAATGGAAAAAGCAGAAAAACTTCCTAGTGGAAAAGTGAAAAAAATAGAAATTGGAGACAAATATGAAAAAGAGTTTATATTTTTATTGTTATGTATGGATGGGATTTTTGATATAGATATAGAGAGAGGACCAGAAATAAACTTAGAAAATGATTATATGGACTATGAGAAAGATATGAGAAAAAACTTTCTGGCAAAATACAACATTGATTCTGCTCTAGAACTGAATAAAGTTATATTGCATTTCCTAAATAATGGAGCAGTAGAAACTTGGAAGAAATATATTGAAGCTGAAAGCCTAAAGAAGGCTCTGGAAATTCCTGAAATAAAAATGAATAAAAAAGCAAAAGAAAGAAAATATGAGTTTATAAAAAAATTTAAAGATAAAGTTCCAGAAGATATTTTATTGGGTTGGAGCTTGAAAGAAGCTTTAATTTTAGCACGTTGTGGAGATTGTTTTGAGTATTCATCAAAAGAAGAAACAGATAGAACTATAAAACTAATTTTTACAAAATTAATAAAAAATTATAAAACTTGGAAAGACTATGGAATATCTTGTCTTATTGGAGAGCTTTTAGAGAAATATCAAAATGGAAAGAAAAAAATAACATATGGAGAGTTGTATTATGAAATAAGTTGCTTAGAAGAACTTTTGAGTGAAGAGGATGAAGGTAAATGGCTTGAAAATCCTTGGGTGCAACTATGATAAAGAATAATAAACTTTAGGTTAACAGAAATATTTCAATATAACAGGAGGGATTTGATGGCTGCTAAGGGAATTATTGAAAAAGAATTGTCATATATAATGGGAATACCTGAATTACCAAAAGATATAGGGATGTATGATGATTTAATTAAGAGATTGGAAGAAAATAGAGAATTTAGAGTAAAAGTTTTAAAAAATGATACAGAAAAATTTTTAAGAGTAGATTACAAAGATGAGCAATATATAGTTCAAATTTTAATAGAAGAATTTGAAGTACCAGAACTTTTTACAGTAGCACATCAGATCAATGAAAATGATTATAATAAAATAATGGAAAGCAAGCTTGGAGTAACAACTATTATGGAATTTGGAGAGTCAAATATTGATTCATACCATCTTCAATTAAAGTTAATATCAACTATGATACCAAGTCTTCTTGGAATAATGGATTTTTCATCACAAAAGCTGTTGTCTGGAAGATGGGCAAAAATGGCAGCAGAAAGCTATATACAGCCAGCACCTGAATATATTTATACTATACAGGCCATAAATGATGAAGATGGAAGTGTATGGCTTCATACTCATGGACTTAGAAGATGTGGCTCATTAGAGCTGGAAATAATAGGTTCAGATACTGAAAATTATCAAAATGATGGAACAGCAATAAACATGATTGCCAAAAATATAGTTACTAACAGATACCTTGAAGAAGAAAAGGAACCTTTCTATATAGGAGAGGGAATAGTTGGAACTTGGTTGCCTTTAGAGGAAGTATTGGACGGCTATCCACCTGAATCTTTAGGTGGAAGTGCTGGAAGAGATGATGAACATGGAGAAACAGCAGTGGTATATGTTTATTTAACAGAAGAAGATTACAAGAATGGAAGATATGCACATATATCATCTGTAAATGAGATTATGAAGAATAACCCATTGTATTTTATATCTGATGAAGAAACAATGAGAATGAAAGGTCTCGCATTAGAAAGATGGGAATATTTTAGAGAGGCAATTACTAATCCAGAAAATAATGGACTGATAAAATTTGGAATACTGGTGGATGAACAGTATAGGACAGAGGGAGATGCCAACTTAGAGCATCTATGGTTTCACATAGAAGGAATAGATGGTGATAAAGTAAGGGGAACTCTCATTAATCAGCCATATTATATAGAAAATCTTAATGAAGAAGATAAAATGACAATTGATAAATCAGAGCTTACAGACTGGATAATATATACACCATTTGCAGAGATAACTCCTGATAGAGTATATCTATTAGATGAGAGAAAAAAATATTTTAATTAAATTATTTTTAAATGAAAAGGGGGAGCAGAGAGGCTTCTCCTTTATTTATTTTCCAGTGGTTATTCTGTTGATTGGAATTTTAATGTTTAAAATTAAAGGTTTGGGATTATTCAAAATTTTTAAAAAATTATACTTTTAATTTTATGTGGAATTACATGATATTTTCTGTAGAGAAAATAGTTACAAGAGGGTATTTATCTGAGAAATAAATTTTATTAAATTTATTTCTATGGATAAAATCTGCTATTTTCCTGATGATAATTATATTTTTCTTTTAGTAAAGTATTGTAGCATTTTGAATATATTTTCCATTTATTAAATCTATATTTTTTATTTCTTTAATTTGTAGATAATTCTCATAATGAAATATTTTTCTTTCTTCTTTTGAGCATATGATGGAGTTGTATGATATAATATATTACTTAGGTACAATTAAAAAAATTCTATTTTTTAAAAGAAATTTTATGAGAAGTCAGAAGTATTAGAGAGAATAAAATATAAAAAAGTTATAACAAGATTTCAAAATTTTTGATATAATTGTAAGGTAAGGATAATATGCAGGAGGAAAAGCGTGCTTAGAAAATTAAAAGCTTTTATCTTATTTTTAAATCTCATTGGGATAGGAGCAAGTATTTACTATAAATTATATATGTTTACTTGTTTTACAGTTCTTTTATTTTTTTATTTTTTGTATATTTTTCTAAAAAGAGAAGAAATGGAAACAACTAATTTTTTTAATAAGAGAGCTTTGATTTCATCAAATATAATATTATTCTGCTTTATGCTTATATTTTTTAGACTGATACAGGTACAGATATTTGATAGTGCCATGTATGTAGAAAAAGTAAATAATCAGACTATGACCATAAATAAGAATTCAGGAAATAGAGGAAGCATTTATGACAGCAATGGAAAAAGTCTGGCTTTCAATAAAAGTATTTATGACCTAATAATAGATCCAAGCAGAATATATGAAAAGCCAGAGATATTGAAAGCATTTGAGGAAATAGCTAAAAAATCATATATAAAAATAAATAATAAAAAACTTTTAAAGGAATTAGATGAAGGGTATAAAACTAAAAAGAAATATAAGATTATAGCTAAAAATCTTGATGAAATAGAAAAAGCTGAAATTGATGAGATATTAAAGAAGTATAAATTAAATACAAATGAGATGTTCTATAGGAAAAACATAGAAAGAACTTATTATAAAAAAGATATATATAGTGATTTGGTAGGGCTAATTGGTTATACTGCAACTTCAAAAGATGTAAAAACTGGGGTATTTGGAATAGAGAAGCAATATGAAAAGTATCTTAAAGAAAAAACTGTTGAAAGAAAAAATCCATATACTAGAAATAGAGGAATAAGAATACCTACATCAAAAGATGAAATAAGAACAAATTTAAATGGAAGAAATGTTTATATGACAATAGACAATGATCTTCAATTTATACTTAATGATGAAGTAAAGAAAAAATTTCAATCTTCAAACTCTGATGAAGCATATGGAATAATTATGGATCCTAATACTGGGAAAATATTAGCAACAGCAGCATATACTCGAAAGAGGAGAGCTTTAAGAAATCCAGTTTTTCAAGATCAATTTGAACCTGGGTCAACTTTTAAACCTATTATAGTGGCTTCAGCTCTTAATGAAGGACTTATAAAAAGAAATACTAAATTTGATGTAATGGACGGAACAATAAGAAAATATAATCATACAATAAAAGAAAGCAGCAGAAGTACAAAAGGGATATTAACAACTGAAGAGGTATTAAAAAAATCAAGTAATGTTGGTATGGTATTAATAGGAGATACATTTACTGAAAAAACTTATGAAGAATATCTGAGAAATTTTGGCTTATATGATAGAACAGGAGTCGATTTTCCGGGAGAAATAAAACCATACACTACTCCATATAAAAGATGGGATAAGCTGAAAAAAAGTACAATGTCTTTTGGACAAGGAATAGTAGTAAGTCCGATACAATTAGCAACAGCTTTTTCTGCTGTTATTAATGGCGGGATTTTGTATAAGCCTTATTTAGTAGAGAAAGTAACAGATGATAATAATGTTGTGATAAGAAGAAATCTTCCTACACCAGTAAGACAGGTGATATCTCCAGAAGTTTCTAGAGAAATGAGGGATATACTGGAAAATGTAGTGAGGGATGGAACTGCTAAAAAAGGAGATGTAGAAGGTTATAGAGTTGGGGGGAAAACTGGAACTGCTCAGTTAAGTACAAAGGGTGGATATTTAAAAAGTGATTATCTAGCTTCTTTTATAGGGTTCTTCCCAGCAGATAAACCTAAATATGTAGTACTTGTTATGTTTATGAAACCTAAGGGAGAAACTGTATTTGAAAAATATGGTGGTGCTACAGCTGCTCCAGTATTTGGTGAAATAGTTAAAAGGATAACAAAAAATAAAAATATTTTGTCACAGGACATTGCTAAAATATCTGAAATTAAAAATTTTGAAAATATGAAGCGTAATAATGAAGAAGTAAAAGTAGAAATGCCTGATCTTACAGGATTAAGCCCTAAAGATGTAATTTATATATTTAAAAATGCAGATATAGATGTAAGAATTGTGGGAAAAGGGTTGGTAGAAAGTCAGAAGCCGAAAGCCGGAACTTCCTTAGAGGGAGTAACTAGTATAGAGGTACAGTTAAAATAGGAGTTGATTATGAGATATTTTAAAATATATGTAGACAACACCCAGTCCCTTTATACTTATTTAGATGAGAATGAAGAATATGAGATAGGAGATAGAGTAGTTGTTTCTTTTAGAAATAGAGATAAATCAGGTTTGATTATAGCTGAAGATAAATCTGAAAATATAACATTTAAAGTTCTTCCTATAAAATCTCGACTGGAAAATGAAATAAAATTGTCAGAGAATTTTATAAAACTTCTCAGATGGATAAAGACATATTATATGAGTAGCTATGAACAGGTAATAAGTGCAGCTGTTCCCAGTGATTTAAAAGTCAAATATGATTCAGTCTATGTTCTTTCAGATATTAAAAATATTTTTAAAGATGAAGCAGAAAAAATTTATTCTGAAGAATTTATAGATTTTTTTAAGGATAGAATAACTATAACTAAAGCTACACTTAATAAAAAATTTACCAAAGAAACAATAAATGAGATGATTGCTGATACTATTCTTTTTAATGAAAAGGGAAGTGTCAAATTAAATTATGACTTTGATTTTTCAAATTTGAAAGAAAAATTTGAAGATGCAGTAGTATATTTTCAAAAAAAAGAGGAAGTTCAAAAGAAAAATTTAGAAAGCAAATTTTCAAAAGAACTTATAAATAAATTAATCAGAGAAAAACTTTTGATTTTGAAAAAAAACATAAAAGAAGATGAAAATCAAAGAGAGATTCACGAGATATCAGAGGAAGTATCTGAGAAAAATGTAGTACTTAATGAAGAGCAGGAAAAAGCAAAAGAGATTATAAAAAATGGAGATAATAAATATTATCTGTTAAAAGGAATAACAGGTTCGGGGAAAACAGAGGTGTATATTGAGCTTATAAAGGAAGCTTTTAAAAATGGAAAGGGCAGTATATTTCTTGTTCCTGAAATATCTCTTACACCACAGATGATAAATAGATTTAGAAATGAGTTTAGAGAAAATATAGCTATACTCCACAGTCGGCTTACAAATAAAGAAAGAGCAGATGAATGGTACAATATATATTCTGGAAATAAAAAAATAGTTCTCGGAGTGAGATCTGCTATCTTTGCTCCAGTAGAAAATTTAGAATATATAATATTAGATGAGGAGCATGAAACGACATATAAACAGGACAGTAATCCTAGGTATAATGCTAAATATGTTGCTATAAAAAGAACTGAGCTTGAAGAGGCAAAATTGATTTTAGGATCAGCAACTCCATCAATAGAAAGTTCTTATTATGCTGAAAAGGGTATATATACTTTGGTAACTATGGATTCAAGATATAATAATTCAATACTGCCAGAAATAGAAATTGTAGATATGAAAAAGGAAGAAGACCTTTATTTTAGTAAAAAACTTTTAGATGAGATTAAAATAACTCTTTTAAAAGGAGAGCAAGTTATATTGCTGTTAAATAGAAAAGGGTATTCTACATATATTCAGTGTAAAGACTGTGGTCATGTGGAAGAATGTACACATTGCTCTATTAAAAGTAGTTATTATGCAAGTCAGGGAATTTTAAAATGCAACTATTGTGGGCAGACAAGAAAGTACACTGGTCATTGTAGCAAGTGTGGAAGCACCAATCTACTTCATAGTGGAAAAGGGGTAGAAAGAGTAGAAGAGGAAATAAAAAAATATTTTGATGTAAGAATAATAAGAGTAGATTCTGAAAGCTCTAAAAATAAAGACTTTTATGAAAAAATGTATTTTGATTTTTTAGATAAAAAATATGATATAATGATAGGGACACAGATGATATCCAAGGGATTACATTTTCCCAATGTAACTTTGGTAGGAGTTATAAATGCTGATACAATTCTGAATTTTCCCGATTTTAGAGCAGGAGAAAAAACTTTTCAGCTTGTAACACAGGTGTCTGGAAGGGCAGGAAGAGGAGAGAAAAAAGGAAAGGTAATAGTCCAAACTTATCAGCCTGAAAATTATACTTTTAGAGCAATAGAAAAAAGTGATTATAATAAGTTCTATTCAGAAGAAATATCTAATAGAGAATTATTAGAGTATCCGCCTTTTTCAAAAACTATTAATATAGGAATATCTTCTAGAAAAGAAAAAGAATTAGAAATATTTGTCAAAGAATTTTTTAAGAATATAGAAGATGAAAATGTGGAAATGTATGGTCCGATGAGAAGTCTTGTATATAGGGTAAAAGATAGATTTAGATATAATATTTTTATAAAAGGAAGCAAAAAAAATATCAGTATTTTCAAAAGAAAACTAAATAAAAAACTGACAGATTATAAAAAATCAGATGATTTTAGAATAGTTGTTGATGTAGATCCAATAAATTTAATTTAACAATAGAGGTGAGAAGAAAAAGTGATATACGAAATAAAAAAATACGGTGATCCAGTACTGAGGGAAAAAACTGTAGAAGTAGAAACTGTAGATGACAATATAAGAGAGATATTGCAGAATATGGTTGAAACTATGTATGATAAAAAAGGAGTAGGACTTGCAGCTCCTCAAGTAGGAATTAGTAAAAGAATGCTTGTATTAGATTGGACAGGAGAGGGAGAAGAGCTTAGAAAAGTAATAAATCCTGTAATTACTCCTTTAACTGAAGAAAAAATAGATTGGGAAGAAGGGTGTTTAAGTATTCCTGGAATATATAAAAAAGTTGAAAGAGTAGCAAAAATAAAGGTAGATTATTTAAATGAAAAAGGAGAAAAGATAACTGAAGAGTTAGAAGGTTTTCCTGCAATAGTTATGCAGCATGAATTTGATCATTTAGAGGCTGTATTATTTGTAGATAGAATATCTCCTATGGCTAAGAGAATGGTAACTAAAAAATTACAGGCTCTTAAAAAAGAAACATTAAAAGGGCCAAGTGCTGAATAAGGAGCTGCAATATGGCAGTAGATAAAGGAAAATTAAGCTGTTGGATAATACTTGCTATAGTTCTATATGTATTTGTACCACAAATATACAGAAGTTATATAAAAGTAAATAAGCTTAAAAACGAAAAAAAACAGCTTTTAAATAAAATAGAGCTGGAGAAAAATAAAATAGAAGAGTATAATAAACGTATCGAAGAACTTAAAGATGAATTTTATAGAGAAAAAATTTCCCGTGATGAATTGCAAATGGTCAAAGAGGGAGAGGAAATCTATAGATTAATCGACAAAAAGTAGGAGGAGAGATGAAAAGAGAATTAGCACTGGAATTTGCCAGAGTGACAGAAGCAGCAGCATTAGCAGCTTACAAATGGGTAGGAAGAGGTAATAAAGAAGCTGCTGATCAGGCAGCAGTAGATGCCATGAGGACTATGCTGAATAGAATAGCTATTGATGGAGAAATAGTAATAGGAGAAGGAGAAATTGATGAAGCTCCTATGCTGTATATAGGTGAAAAAGTAGGTAGAGCTTATCATAAATATGAAGAAGAAGGTGAGCCAGAAGATGATTATTGTTCACCAGTTGACATAGCTGTAGATCCTGTAGAAGGAACAAGAATGACTGCTCAAGGGCAGGCTAATGCTATAACTGTTCTAGCTGTTGCAAATAAAGGAAGTTTCTTGAAAGCTCCAGATATGTATATGGAAAAATTGATAGTTGGTCCTGAAGCAAAGGGAGCAATAGATTTAAATAAACCTTTAATGGAAAATATTCATAGTGTAGCAAAAGCATTAAATAAAGAGTTGAGTGAACTTATGATAGTAGTTCTTGATAAACCAAGACATACTCAAATTATAAAGGATCTTCAGAAACTTGGTATAAAAGTTTATGCTCTGCCAGATGGCGATGTAGCTGGATCTATTTTAACTTGTATAGTGGACTCAGATGTAGATATGCTGTATGGTATTGGAGGAGCTCCAGAAGGAGTTATTTCAGCAGCTGTAATAAGAGCCTTAGGTGGAGATATGCAGGCAAGATTAAAGTTAAGAAGCGAAGTAAAGGGTGTAACTCTTGAAAATGATAAAATCTCTAATTTTGAAAAAACTAGATGTGAAAATATGGGGCTTAATGTTGGAGAAGTTCTTACAATGAATGATCTTGTAAAAGATGATGAAGTTATTTTCTCAGCTACAGGAATAACAAGTGG
>OGCU01001071.1_pt1 | contig 10150 bp, 7 predicted proteins | sample 1570251 | NCBI WGS metagenome assembly OGCU01 (sample SAMEA2582182, study PRJEB24529) | metagenome | biome: Human gut stool | place: China | collected 2011
CCTGCTCGCTGGAAGTGGTCACTACGGTGTAACCTGCCTGACGGAAATCATCCAACACGTTAACAATGTTGTCGCCAGTAATCGGCTGAACGTGCTCTGCGCCGCCTTCTGCGGTACGGATAGCCGCCCCCGACTCCAGCAGTGCCGCATCCTGCACCACAACACCTTTCACGCCGAAGTGCGCACAGCTGCGCATCATGCCACCCAGGTTATGCGGGTTAGATTCGTTTTCCAGTGCCAGTACACAATCCTGCGCACCTGCCTGGCTTACCCACTGCTGCACGGTTGTACCGTTACGCTTTTTGATCAAGAAGCAAACGCCGCCGTGATGTTCCGTGCCTGACGCTTTTGTCAATTCCGCTTCATCCACCACATGGTACGCTTTGCGGTTTGCCGCCATCCAGCGCAAGGCTTCTTTAAAACGTGGCGTTACGCTCTGGATAAACCAGGCGCGAACAATCGCTTCCGGACGGCTCTGGAAAAGTGCCTGACATGCATTTTCGCCGTAGACGCGGGGTTCTTCCGCACGCTGACGACGCAAAACTTCCGGATCAATAAAACTTTTACCACTGATGCCACCGTGATCGGCCTTTTCCGGCGTCTCATCACCCGGCGCGCGGGAAACCGTGCGCCACGGCGAATCTTCCCACTTGCGGTCACGGGGCTGACTCTGTTTGTCATCGCGGGCGGGCCGACGGCCACCGTCAGCACGAGATTTTCCTGGACGCCCGCCCCCTTTCCCGGTACGCGGGTTGTGGGTACGTTTATCAGAATCATCATCACTGCGGACATACATCACTTTGACCTTGCCGCTTTTACCTTTCATTTCATCGTTCATGCTTTTCTCCACCAGCGCTGCGCGAAGCGCGCAGATTACCCGAAGTCCGCGCGGTTCGCCATGATTTCGTACCAAAGCCTGCGACTATCGTACCTATTGAATAAAACAGATTGTTGTCTGGAACAATGCCCCCGATAATATGTAACATATTAGAAACATACCGGCGTCGTTGCCGATAAGTCTCCTTACTCATCCCGAGGTTAGTTATGAATACCGTTTGTACCCATTGTCAGGCTATCAATCGCATTCCCGACGATCGGATCGAAGATGCGGCAAAATGCGGACGCTGCGGTCACGACTTGTTTGACGGAGAGGTGATTAATGCGACCGGTGAAACGCTCGACAAATTACTGAAAGACGATCTGCCTGTGGTGATCGACTTCTGGGCACCGTGGTGCGGCCCCTGCCGTAATTTCGCACCAATTTTTGAAGATGTCGCGCAAGAGCGTAGCGGTAAAGTGCGCTTTGTGAAAGTGAATACCGAAGCTGAACGTGAATTGAGCAGTCGCTTTGGAATTCGTAGTATACCGACGATCATGATTTTCAAAAACGGTCAGGTTGTCGACATGCTTAATGGCGCAGTACCGAAAGCGCCGTTCGACAGCTGGTTGAACGAATCTCTTTAATCTTACCGGGGCGCATCTTGTGCCCCGTTTTCTCCTCTGCGACAATGGCGTTTTTTCGACGCTCTCTTATGACCGAAAACGCTGTTCTCCAGTTACGCGCCGAGCGTATTGCGCGCGCAACACGTCCTTTTCTTGCCCGCGGTAATCGCGTTCGTCGCTGCCAACGCTGTCTATTACCAGAGAAATTATGTCTCTGTTCAACGATCACGCCAGTGGAAGCAAAAAGCCGCTTTTGTTTGTTGATGTTTGACACCGAGCCAATGAAGCCCAGTAATACCGGGCGTCTGATTGCTGATATTTTGCCTGATACCGTTGCGTTTCAATGGTCGCGTACCGACCCCTCGCAGGATTTGCTGGATCTGGTACAAAACCCGGATTATCAGCCAATGGTGGTCTTTCCCGCCTCGTATGCTGATGAGCAACGGGAAGTGATCTTCACACCACCTGCCGGTAAGCCACCGCTGTTTATCATGCTCGATGGTACCTGGCCGGAAGCTCGCAAGATGTTTCGTAAAAGTCCGTATCTGGATAATCTTCCCGTCATTTCCGTCGATCTTTCCCGGCTTTCTGCCTATCGCCTGCGTGAAGCCCAGGCTGAAGGCCAATATTGTACTGCCGAGGTAGCCATCGCACTGTTAGATATGGCCGGCGATACCGGGGCGGCTGCAGGGTTAGGCGAGCATTTTACCCGCTTTAAAACACGCTATCTGGCAGGAAAAACGCAACATCTGGGTAGCATCACAGCAGAACAGTTAGAAAGCGTTTAAAATCATTCGGTCACTTCTGCGGGAGACCGGTATGAGTCAGCGAGGACTGGAAGCACTACTGCGACCAAAATCGATTGCGGTAATTGGCGCATCGATGAAACCCAATCGCGCAGGTTACCTGATGATGCGTAACCTGCTGGGGGGAGGCTTTAACGGACCGGTACTCCCGGTGACGCCAGCCTGGAAAGCGGTGTTGGGTGTGTTGGCCTGGCCGGATATTGCCAGCTTGCCCTTTACACCCGACCTTGCGGTTTTATGTACCAATGCCAGCCGTAATCTTGCTCTTATGGAAGAGCTCGGCGAGAAAGGCTGTAAAACCTGCATTATTCTTTCCGCCCCGGCATCGCAACACGAAGATCTCCGCGCCTGCGCCCTGCGCCATAACATGCGCCTGCTTGGACCAAACAGTCTGGGTTTACTGGCTCCCTGGCAAGGTCTGAATGCCAGCTTTTCGCCTGTGCCGATTAAACGCGGCAAGCTGGCGTTTATTTCACAATCGGCTGCCGTCTCCAACACCATCCTCGACTGGGCGCAACAGCGTGAGATGGGCTTTTCCTACTTTATTGCGCTCGGCGACAGCCTGGATATCGACGTTGATGAATTGCTCGACTATCTGGCGCGCGACAGTAAAACCAGCGCCATCCTGCTCTATCTCGAACAGTTAAGCGACGCGCGACGCTTTGTTTCGGCGGCCCGTAGTGCCTCGCGCAATAAACCGATTCTGGTGATTAAAAGCGGACGTAGCCCGGCGGCTCAACGTCTGTTGAACACCACGGCAGGAATGGATCCGGCGTGGGATGCGGCTATTCAGCGTGCCGGTTTGTTGCGGGTACAGGATACCCACGAACTGTTTTCGGCGGTGGAAACCCTTAGCCATATGCGCCCGCTGCGTGGCGACCGGTTGATGATTATCAGCAACGGTGCTGCGCCTGCCGCGCTGGCGCTGGATGCCTTATGGTCACGCAATGGCAAGCTGGCAACGCTAAGCGAAGAAACCTGCCAGAAATTGCGCGATGCATTGCCAGAACATGTGGCAGTCTCTAACCCGCTCGATCTGCGCGATGACGCCAGCAGCGAGCATTATGTCAAAACGCTGGACATTCTGCTCCACAGCCAGGATTTTGATGCGCTGATGGTTATTCATTCGCCCAGCGCCGCTGCTCCCGCAACAGAAAGCGCGCAAGTATTAATTGAAGCGGTAAAGCATCATCCCCGCAGCAAATATGTCTCTTTGCTGACGAACTGGTGTGGCGAGCACTCCTCGCAAGAGGCACGACGTTTATTCAGCGAAGCCGGGCTGCCGACCTACCGTACCCCGGAAGGAACCATCACTGCTTTTATGCATATGGTGGAGTACCGGCGTAATCAGAAGCAACTACGCGAAACGCCGGCGTTGCCCAGCAATCTGACTTCCAATACCGCAGAAGTGCATCTTCTGTTGCAACAGGCGATTGCCGAAGGGGCTACGTCGCTCGATACCCATGAAGTTCAGCCCATCCTGCAAGCGTATGGCATGAACACGCTCCCTACCTGGATTGCCAGCGATAGCACCGAAGCGGTACATATTGCTGAACAGATTGGTTATCCGGTGGCGCTGAAATTACGCTCGCCGGATATTCCGCATAAATCGGAAGTTCAGGGTGTCATGCTGTACCTGCGTACAGCCAATGAAGTCCAGCAAGCGGCAAACGCTATTTTCGATCGCGTAAAAATGACCTGGCCGCAGGCGCGGGTCCACGGCCTGTTGGTGCAAAGTATGGCTAACCGTGCTGGCGCTCAGGAGTTGCGGGTTGTGGTTGAGCACGATCCGGTTTTTGGGCCGTTGATCATGCTGGGTGAAGGCGGTGTGGAGTGGCGTCCTGAAGATCAAGCCGTCGTCGCACTGCCGCCGCTGAATATGAACCTGGCCCGCTATCTGGTTATTCAGGGGATCAAAAGTAAAAAGATTCGTGCGCGCAGTGCGCTACGCCCATTGGATGTTGCAGGCTTGAGCCAGCTTCTGGTGCAGGTTTCCAACTTGATTGTCGATTGCCCGGAAATTCAGCGTCTGGATATTCATCCTTTGCTGGCTTCTGGCAGTGAATTTACCGCGCTGGATGTCACGCTGGATATCGCGCCGTTTGAAGGCGATAACGAGAGTCGGCTGGCAGTGCGCCCTTATCCGCATCAGCTGGAAGAATGGGTAGAATTGAAAAACGGTGAACGCTGCTTGTTCCGCCCGATTTTGCCAGAAGATGAGCCACAACTTCAGCAATTCATTTCGCGAGTCACCAAAGAAGATCTTTATTACCGCTACTTTAGCGAGATCAACGAATTTACCCATGAAGATTTAGCCAACATGACGCAGATCGACTACGATCGGGAAATGGCGTTTGTAGCGGTACGACGTATTGATCAAACGGAAGAGATCCTCGGCGTCACACGTGCGATCTCCGACCCTGATAACATCGATGCCGAATTTGCCGTGCTGGTTCGCTCGGATCTCAAAGGGTTAGGCTTAGGTCGACGCTTAATGGAAAAGTTGATTACCTATACGCGAGATCACGGACTACAACGTCTGAATGGTATTACGATGCCAAACAATCGTGGCATGGTGGCGCTGGCCCGCAAGCTCGGGTTTAACGTTGATATCCAGCTCGAAGAGGGGATCGTTGGGCTTACGCTAAATCTTGCCCAACGCGAGGAATCATGAGTAAGGTACTGGAAATGTTGACCACTTAATCGGGACTGGTGTTATTATTGCCCGCTTATGTCGTCTGCATTGCACAGAGGACCCTTCAATGAACAGAGAAGAAATGCACTGTGATGTTGTCAAAATTTAAGCGTAATAAACATCAACAACACCTTGCCCAACTACCCAAGATTTCTCAATCAGTTGATGATGTCGATTTCTTTTACGCTCCCGCCGACTTCCGGGAGACGCTGCTGGAAAAAATAGCCAGCGCGAAGCAGCGCATTTGCATTGTCGCCCTGTATCTCGAACAGGATGACGGTGGCAAAGGCATTCTGAACGCGTTGTATGAAGCTAAAAGGCAGCGTCCGGAACTGGATGTGCGGGTGCTGGTCGACTGGCATCGTGCACAACGTGGACGCATTGGCGCTGCGGCATCTAACACTAACGCTGACTGGTACTGCCGCATGGCGCAGGAAAATCCGGGCGTAGATGTTCCGGTTTATGGCGTTCCAATCAATACCCGTGAAGCCCTTGGTGTTCTGCACTTTAAAGGCTTTATCATCGACGATAGCGTACTTTATAGCGGTGCCAGCCTGAACGATGTTTACCTGCATCAGCACGATAAATATCGCTACGACCGTTATCATCTTATCCGTAACCGTAAGATGTCAGACATTATGTTTGAATGGGTTACACAGAATATTATGAATGGCCGCGGCGTTAATCGTCTGGATGATGTTAATCGGCCAAAAAGCCCGGAAATCAAGAACGATATTCGTCTGTTCCGCCAGGAGCTGCGTGATGCCGCTTATCATTTCCAGGGCGATGCCGACAACGATCAGCTTTCCGTAACGCCGCTAGTGGGGCTGGGGAAATCGAGTCTGTTGAACAAGACCATTTTCCATCTTATGCCTTGTGCCGAGCAGAAACTAACCATCTGTACGCCATACTTCAACCTGCCAGCAATCCTTGTGCGCAATATTATCCAGTTGCTGCGCGAAGGGAAAAAGGTCGAAATTATTGTTGGTGATAAAACCGCGAACGACTTCTACATTCCGGAAGATGAACCTTTCAAGATAATTGGCGCATTGCCTTATCTCTATGAGATCAATCTGCGTCGTTTCCTGAGCCGTTTGCAGTATTACGTCAATACTGACCAGTTAGTGGTTCGGTTATGGAAAGATGACGACAACACCTATCACCTGAAAGGGATGTGGGTTGATGATAAGTGGATGTTGATCACCGGTAATAACCTGAACCCGCGCGCCTGGCGTCTGGATCTGGAAAACGCCATTTTGATCCACGATCCACAACTGGAGCTTGCGCCGCAGCGAGAGAAAGAACTGGAGCTGATCCGCGAGCATACCACCATCGTTAAGCACTATCGCGATCTGCAAAGTATTGCCGATTATCCGGTGAAGGTTCGTAAACTCATCCGCCGTTTGCGCCGTATCCGCATCGACCGATTAATTAGCCGAATCCTGTAATCACAACCCCGTCCTGTACGGGGTTTGTTTTTTGGAGGCCACGTTTTGCGTATTCTTTTTGTCTGTTCGCTATTGTTACTTTCTGGATGCAGCCATATGGCTAACGATAGCTGGAGCGGGCAGGATAAAGCTCAACACTTTATCGCCTCGGCGATGCTTTCCGCCGCCGGAAATGAATATTCACAGCATCAGGGGATGAGCCGGGATCACAGTGCCATGTTTGGATTGATGTTCTCTGTCAGTTTGGGGGCGTCAAAAGAGCTTTGGGATAGCCGCCCCGAAGGGAGCGGCTGGAGCTGGAAGGATTTGGCCTGGGATGTCGCCGGTGCAAGCACCGGCTATACCGTCTGGCAACTGACCCGTCACTAAAGACGCATCCCCTTCCCTTTGCGATGTAGCATCAAAGAAACCAGAAACGCCACCACGGCCATCAAGGTCACATACCAGAAGAAGGCTGTTTCCATTCCTATTGATTTCAGCGACAACGCTACGTACTCCGCCGAACCACCAAATATAGCATTAGCGACCGCATATGACAGACCAACGCCTAATGCGCGAACCTGTGCCGGGAACATCTCAGCCTTCAGTATTCCACTGATTGATGTATAAAAACTCACTATCAGCAGGGCACACATCACCAGACCAAAAGCGGCATAAGGCGAGGAAACGTTTTGCAATGCTGAGAGAATAGGAACGGTAAAAATGGCTGCCAGCGAACCGAAACATAACATTGAGGTACGGCGACCAATCTTATCCGACAGCGCGCCAATGAGTGGTTGAATAAGCATGAATACAAACAATGCGGCAGTCATAATGCCACTCGCCACGTTGGCATGCATTCCCGCAGTATTTACCAGATACTTCTGCATATAAGTAGTGAAGGTATAGAAACAAAGGGAGCCCGCAGCGGTAAAACCGAGAACCATGATGAATGCACGGCGATTGCGCCATAATCCTTTCAGAGATCCAGCTTCTTTTAAAGCGCGCGTTTCTTGTTGCGAAGTTTCATCTAACTGACGACGTAACCACAACGCCACAACAGCTAACACAGCTCCTAACGCGAAAGGAATACGCCATCCCCACTCTCTGAGTGCAGCGTCTTCCATGGTGTGTTGTAAAACCACGACAACCAGTAGGGCTAGCAGTTGTCCGCCGATCAACGTCACATACTGAAATGATGCGTAAAAACCTTTGCGCCCTTCAACGGCAACTTCACTCATATAGGTGGCGCTGGTGCCATATTCTCCGCCAACAGATAATCCCTGAAATAAACGAGCGAGAAGCAATAATGCCGGAGCCCACGTACCTATAGTTTCATAACCTGGGAGGCAGGCGATAACCAGCGATCCGAAACACATCATACACACCGATAACAGCATCGATTTTTTGCGACCATGTTTATCGGCTATGCGGCCAAATAGCCAACCGCCTATTGGGCGCATCAGGAATCCCGCAGCAAAAACACCTGCTGTTTGTAGTAGTTGAGTCGTCGTGTTCCCGGAAGGGAAGAAGATGTGGGCAAAGTAGAGTGAACAGAACGAGTAGACATAGAAATCGAACCACTCGACCAGATTACCTGAAGAGGCCCCCACAATCGCCCAAATGCGGCGACGAGTATCACTACTTGTCAGTTTGCTGTCTGCCGTTACAGTACTTTCAGCCATGCCATTATGTCTCCTGCCGTAATCCGATGCTTTTGTCGGTCGCTTTTGTTTATTTTTTTTGGTAAAGGAAATGTTATACATTTGTTGCATATCATTATGCAACCTTAACCATGAATTTAGTTAGCAGGAAAATGGTTATTGAGGAGCTTAAGGATAAATTTCTGGTAAGGAGGACACGTATGGAAGTGGGCAAGTTGGGGAAGCCGTATCCGTTGCTGAATCTGGCATATGTGGGAGTATAAGACGCGCAGCGTCGCATCAGGCAATGTGCTCCATTGTTAGCAACAAAAAAGCCGACTCACTTGCAGTCGGCTTTCTCATTTTAAACGAATGACGTTTACTTCGCTTTACCCTGGTTTGCAACCGCCGCTGCTTTCGCTGCGATCTCGTCAGCATTACCCAGATAATAGCGTTTCAGCGGTTTGAAATTCTCGTCGAACTCATACACCAGCGGCACGCCAGTCGGGATATTAAGCTCAAGAATCTCTTCTTCGCTCATGTTATCAAGATATTTCAGTAAGGGATCACGCGGTCAATGGTCAGCGCCAGGCTTTCCGTCAGCGGCAGTTCTTTCTCGCTCAGTTTCGCGTAACGCGGATCGTGACCCGGATAACGCTCATCATCTTTAGTCAGTTCCGGCGGAGTCACTGCAAAACCACGACGCCACTGTTTCACCTGCTCGTCGCCATACTTTTCAGCGGTTTCTGCTTTGTTCAGACCCTGCAACGCACCGTAGTGACGTTCGTTCAGTTTCCAGGATTTCTCAACGGGCAGCCATGCCTGATCCAGTTCGTCCAGCACATTCCACAGGGTATGGATAGCGCGTTTCAGCACAGAAGTGTAAGCAAAGTCAAAGCTGTAACCTTCCTCTTTCAGCAGCTTACCTGCTGCTTTTGCTTCGCTTACGCCTTTCTCAGACAGATCCACGTCGTACCAACCGGTGAAACGGTTTTCTTTGTTCCACTGACTTTCGCCATGACGAACCAGAACCAGCTTAGTTACAGCCATATACTTACTCCTCAAATCATCTTTTAATGATAATAATTCTCATTATATTGCCGCGACGAAGCAACAGCAATGCTTACGCATAACCATAGCGAAAATAGTGGCGCAGTGTAAGGTTGTTGTGAATATTGAGTTGCAAATATGTCGGTGTTTGCTGGTGATTTGAACAATATGAAGATAAAGCCCTCATGACGAGGGCTTAACATTACTCAGCAATAAACTGATATTCCGTCAGGCTGGAATACTCTTCGCCAGGACGCAGGAAGCAGTCCGGTTGCGGCCATTCAGGGTGGTTCGGGCTGTCCGGCAGAAACTCGCTTTCCAACGCCAGCCCTTGCCAGTCGGCGTAAGGTTCGGTTCCCCGCGACGGTGTGCCGCCGAGGAAGTTGCCGGAGTAGAATTGAAGAGCCGGAGCGGTGGTGTAGACCTTCAGCTGCAATTTTTCATCTGCTGACCAGACATGCGCCGCCACTTTCTTGCCATCGCCTTTGGCCTGTAACAAGAATGCGTGATCGTAACCTTTCACTTTGCGCTGATCGTCGTCGGCAAGAAACTCACTGGCGATGATTTTGGCGCTGCGGAAATCAAAAGACGTTCCGGCGACAGATTTCAGGCCGTCGTGCGGAATGCCGCCTTCATCAACCGGCAGATATTCGTCCGCCAGAATCTGCAACTTGTGATTGCGCACGTCAGACTGCTCGCCGTCAAGATTGAAATAGACGTGATTAGTCATATTCTCCGGGCAAGGTTTATCACCTGTGGCGCGATAAGTAATGGAGATACGGTTATCGTCGGTCAGACGATATTGCACCGTTGCGCCGAGATTACCCGGGAAGCCCTGATCGCCATCATCTGAACTCAGGGCAAACAGCACCTGACGATCGTTCTGGTTCACAATCTGCCAGCGACGTTTGTCGAACCCTTCCGGGCCGCCGTGCAGCTGGTTAACGCCCTGACTTGGCGAAAGGGTCACGGTTTCACCGTCAAAGGTATAACGGCTATTGGCGATGCGGTTGGCATAACGACCAATAGAGGCCCCCAGAAACGCGGCCTGATCCTGATAGCATTCCGGGCTGGCACAGCCGAGCA
>OGCU01001072.1_pt1 | contig 10146 bp, 7 predicted proteins | sample 1570251 | NCBI WGS metagenome assembly OGCU01 (sample SAMEA2582182, study PRJEB24529) | metagenome | biome: Human gut stool | place: China | collected 2011
TAACCCTTACTAGCAGTAAAGGCCAATACACAGAAAGCTCGATTCAAGCTAAATTAGAATATAATCCACTTAAAATGTTATCAAAATTAACGATTGGTTCATTTAATTTTGATCAAATGCCATCTGGGTTTCCTAATATTTTTATTGGTAGTCTTGCATTATTTGCCTTTATTTTGTACTTCTTTAATCGTCAAAATACAATCAAATCCAGAATAAGTGCATTTTTAATCAGTATTTTCTTTACAGTTTCAATGTGCTTTGAACCACTAGATTTATTTTGGCATGGAATGCAATTTCCGGTTTGGTATCCATATAGATTTACCTTTATTGTAAGTTTTTGGATGCTTTTCTTGGGAAGTCAAGGTATCACTAATTTCATTGTTAACGTTAAGCCATGGAAAATTTTCCTTTTATTCTTCATAGAAGTCGGTATTATTTCCTATGTATGGATTAATGTTAAAAAATTCAACTATGCTACTACTGAGACTTTAATTTTTTCTGCTACCTTTGCATTTTTAGTTTTACTACTTTTAAGTATTAATAGTACTAATGACAGAAGCATCATTAAGTTTCTGTTACTTTTCCTAGTAGCCGTATCTGAAATGTCTGCCAATAAGATTTTTTCTCTGAATAATATTAGCTATTTATCCAAACGCGAATTTGCAGATCCAACAACTGCACTTACTGCTGATAGTTCTTGGCTACATCGCCATGATTCTAGCTTTTATAGAACTGCTCAAATTTATTCTAGAACTAAAAATGATGGTATAACACATAATCTTAATGCTGGTGCATATTTCAGTTCTGCTCTAGAAAAGAATATTCCAGATTTTTATGGTATGATTGGTCAACCGGATGGTGATAACTATGTTACTTATTCTAATGGTAGTCTGATAACTGATGGTTTACTTGACATGAAATATGCTATTGCTCCTAAAAATAATAATGAAGTTACTGAAGGCAGCAGTCATGGTTATCCTTTAATCCAAACTTCAGAGCGTAGTGATTTAAGCTCATACCAACTACTAAAAAATAATCCTCGTACTTCAATTTATCAAAATCCATATGCTACAAGTATTGGTTATAGTGCAGGATCTACTATTTCAAAGATGCAACGTTTGTTTGACAATCCCGTTATTTATCAATCTAATTGGCTCAACGCTGCATCTAGTTCAATGCCTGGAACGACTTATTTTACAGCTATGAACTTCAATAAAGTTATTTTTACTAATACCGCAGAAAAAACAACTTTAACCAACTCAGATTTTAAGAAAATTGATAAAAGTAAGGATGCAAGTATTACTTTTGAATTCATTCCGACAACCAATAATTCTTATTATCTTACATTAGGCACTTCACTTGATAATGACAATGTCGAGTTTCTAATTAATGATCGCGTACTTCATAATTACTCTACTTTTAGACATACAACTCTTGTGAATGTTGCAAATAACGATAAAGGTAAAAAAATCTCTATTACTGCTAAATTTAAAAAAGATAATCTTTGGTTGAATAATTTTGTTCTATATCAACTAGATAATAATTTAGTAAAGCAAAAGTTAACTCAAATTAAAAAATATTCTTGGAAGATACAAGATTATTCGTCAACTTCATTAAGTGGAACTATTAATATTGCTAAGTCAAATCAATGGTTTGCAACTACTATTCCTTATAATGATGGATGGAAAGCTTATATTGATGGAAAAGAAGTCCCTACTTATAAGATCCAACAAACATTTATTGGATTCCCTATTTCTAAGGGCAAGCATCAAGTAAAATTAACCTTTACTCCCCCATATCTTTATCAAGGACTTGTGGTATCAGTTATTTCATTGATGTTGCTATTTATTCCTGGAATGGTAAAAAGAAAAGTTCATAAATAATTAAAAAGACCAGTATATCTATCTTCATAAATGAAGAATTGATATATTGGTCTTTTATTATTTTTATACTAAGATTTAGTATTTCATTAAAGCTAAAGTATCGTAACCTTTAATCTTGTCACGGCCATGTAGATCTTCTAATTCAATGATGAATGCACAACCTACAACAACACCACCAAGTTGTTCAACTAAGTCAATTGTTGCACCAATTGTACCACCGGTTGCTAATAAATCATCTGTAACTAAAACTTTTTGTCCTGGTTTAACTGCATCTTTGTGCATGTAAAGTGACGCCGTACCATATTCTAATGAGTAGTCAGCCTTAACGGTTTCACGAGGTAACTTACCTTTCTTACGTGCTGGAGCAAAGCCTACACCTAATTCATAAGCTACAGGACAACCAACGATAAAGCCACGTGCTTCTGGCCCAACAATCATTTCAACGCCCTTATCTTTAGCGAATTGAACAATGCGGTCAGTAGCTTGGCGATAAGCTTCACCATCTGCCATTAATGGAGAAATATCTCTAAATATAATTCCTTCTTCTGGATAATTTTCAATACTTGCAATATAGTTTCTTAAATCTAAAGCCATTAAAATTTCTCCTTTTCAGCTCTAATTATTTTCATCAAGATACTTTAATATCCACTTCTGTAAATCTGTTGATTTGCTGTATATTAGCGATTTTTGTGCTTTCATTTTTTGTAAATATGCTTGATATGAATTTGTATCTTCTAAATTATGCGGAGTTACATTTGTGTTTCCACTCATTAACCCATTTTCTATTTTAACAAATTTCGCTTCAAAAAACACATTAATCATAAAAACTAAAAGTTCGCGTTTTAGTTTTAAATAGTCCGCCAATTTCTGTAAATCTCTTCTTATATTTACATTAGTGTGTGTTTGCGAGAACTTATATAGTCTACCAAACTGTTCTCTAGTTGGCAAGCCATTTAAGTAAGTATTTTCTCTAGTATAACCAACAAAAATAAAATGCTTAACAATTGCTTTAGCAAGTAGAGACTTTAATTTTTCTATATTATCTGGGCAATCTACCACAATCAACGTATCACAATTTAACTTCTTATCATCGCTAAAATTATATAAATAAGCTTCACTATCATCAGCTAGATATGGCATTACTTGATTGTATAGTTTTTTATCAAAGAAAACATATGTTGCTTGTTGTTGAAACATTGACTTAGTTAGTTTATTTTTTCGTTGAATCTCAACAACTGTGCCAGTATTACTGTCATCCAACAAAATATCTTCTATCATAATTTGAAGATTAACCCTACTTTGCCAAACATTTTTTCCCAAAGTCCCTATCAAACGAACTGAATTTTTATTTCGCTCAATTTCAGAAATTTTTTTGCTACCAATTCCGAAATCCAGGGCATCCACTTGAGAGTTATTGGATTGCAATTGAAGTTTAAGATGATTTTTTTGTTGCCCAATCGCCTGAACTGTATTCACTTCGTAATCTTTGAATTCAAAAACAGGACGAGGATTATCTGTACCAAATGGTGCTAAAGCTTCTAATTGTGCCTCTAAATCCAAATTAACATCATCTAAATTAACAGGAATGACTTTTACTACCGGTTTTGTAGCATGTTCAATTCCTTGTTTCTTTCCTTCTTCATCAACAACTTGTTGTAAATCTGACAACTTCTCCCTATCTAAAGACAAGCCACAAGCCATATGATGTCCTCCAAATTTCATGAGAATATCTCGATGACTATCTAAAGCATCAAACATTTGAAATGCTTCAATGGATCTCCCTGAGCCTTTGGCAATGCCTGCTTTTTCATCAATGCTAAGAACTAAAGAAGGTTTGCCAGTCATATCGACCAACCTACTTGCCACGATACCCACTACACCTTCATGCCAGTTATTTCCAGCCACTACATTGACTAAATGATTTTCGGATTTATTAGCTAATTGTGCCACCGCTTCTTCAACGATTTCATTAACTTCTTCTTGCCTTTTTACATTTAATTGGTTAGTAGTTTTTGCTAACTCTTCAGCTCTTTCCTCATCTAAAGTCGTTAGTAATTCTACTCCTAAACTTCCATTTTCCATTCTTCCTAATGCATTTAAACGTGGAGCAAGTGTAAAACCAATTGTTTCTTCTGTAATTGTAGGGGCTTCTATTCCAGCTACTTTATATAAACTTTGTAATCCAGGACGCATTGTTTGTTGTAACAATTGCAAACCATACTTAACTAAGATTCTATTTTCGCCAGTTAACGAAACCAAATCAGCTACTGTTCCTAAAGCAACTAAATCTAGCACATCTTGTGGCAATTCTTCTAGTAAAGCAGCTGCCACCTTAAAAGCCACACCTACTCCAGATAATTCGCCAAAAGGATAATCGCCTTCAGGATGACGAGGATGGATAATCGCGTATGCATCTGGCAATGTTTCAGGTAACTCATGATGATCTGTTACGACTACATCTACTCCATGTTGATTTGCATAATCAATGGCTTCATGTCCAGCTACCCCATTATCCACGGTTACAATTAAACTAACACCTTCATCAATCAAACGCTTATAGACTTCCACATTTGGACCATAGCCATCTTTAAATCTATCAGGTATATAATATTCGACTTCTGCTCCTAATTCTTCAAGAGTTTCGTACATAAGAGCAGTACTTGTGATTCCATCAACATCATAATCACCATAAATGACTATTTTTTCACCATTCATGATTGCTTGTTGAATTCTATCTACACCTAGTTCCATATCATGCATAAAATTAGGATCATACAATCCACGAGCATCTGGATCTAAAAAATTGTTAATAGCTTCAAGAGAATCGTATCCTCTTTCCATTAATATTTGTAAAACTATCTTAGGAAAACCTGTTTCTTCAATTAATTCATCAAGATGTTCATTTTCTGATAATTCAATTTCTTGCCATTCTTTTTTAGCATCAATCAAGAGTTTTTCCTCATTTCTTGTTAAAAATACCACCTGTTAAATAATCAGCCATATGTGGAAAGACTTCATATAAGTGATGAGCAACTTCCATGTAATATGGTAAATTTACTTCACGTCGACTAGTTCCAATCTTTGAAACAATTTTATAAGCTACTTCCTCTGGGTCTAAAACTATATTTCCTAGAGAATTTAGGTAATTATGTGTTTTATCTGCTTTATCAAAGAATTCTGTTCTGATAGGTCCAGGATTTACTGTCATTACTGAAATTCCCAATGATTTCAATTCCAAACGTAAAGCATTAGAAAAGCCTAGCACTGCAAATTTAGTTGCAGAATAGACAGTAGATTTAGGTGTAGCCATTTTACCGGCCATAGAAGCAATATTAATTATCGCACCTACTTGTCTTTCGGCCATTTTTGTAGCTACATATTTAGTAGCATACATTAATCCTAAAACATTTACTCTGAACATCGCTTCTGCTCTATCCATATCAAAGTCAAGGAAGTCTTCCATTAGTCCAAAGCCAGCATTATTAATTAAAACTGAGACAGGTCCCACTTCTTCCTCTACTTCATTAACAACTTTTTCTACTTCTTCTGGCTTGGAAATATCTAGTTGGTATGCATACGCTAGTCTCTTAGATAAATTTTGACAATTTTCTACAACTACATCCAACTTTTCTTTACGACGTGCACAAGCTACAACTATTGCACCCTTTTTAGCTACTTGATAAGCTATTTGTTCACCTAAACCACCTGATGCTCCAGTTATTAGCACAACTTTATTAGTTAAGTCTTTTAAACTTTTATAATTTTTCATTGCTCATCGTCCTTTCTTTCAGGAAAAGGAATATTAAAGGTATCAAAATCTTTAACAACCTTAGTATTTGGGAATACTTTCTTAGCTTCTTTTTCTAAAACTTTCACCATCTTGCCCACATAACGAGCTGAAATATGAGTTAACAGTAATTGTTTTACCCCTACTTCTTTAGCTAAAGTAGCAGCTTGAACACAAGTTGAGTGATGATAATTACGTGCTAATTTCCCTTCACCCTTACCAAAAGTACTTTCATGAACTAACACATCTGCATCTTTAGCAAGTAATTTCAAGTTAGGTGTCTGTCTTGTGTCACCTAAAATTGTTACAATTCGGCCTTTCTTAGCTTTACCTATAAAGTCCTTACCATCTATAGTTCTACCATCTTCAAGTGTGACTACTTCTCCAGCTTTAAGGCGACCATAGATTGGTCCAGATGGAACTTTGGCTTCTCTAAGTTTTTCAACTTGTAATTCACCTGGATAATCCTTTTCTTCAATTCTGTAGCCCCAACATTCAATACGATGATCTAATTTATAAGCATAAACTTTAAATCGATCATTTTCTAAAAGTAAACCTTCTTCTTCAAGTTCTACGAAATTTAATTCATATGATAATTTTGTTTGACTAACTTTTAAACTAATATTAACAAAATCAGAAATTCCTTTAGGTCCATAAATTGTTAATGGTCCCATTTTTTCGCCGCCTTGGAATGAACGACTACTCAAAAAGCCAGGTAATCCAAAAATATGATCACCATGCATATGAGTTATAAATATTTTATCAATCTTACGTGGACGAATTGTTGTGTTTAAAATTTGATGTTGTGTTCCTTCACCTACATCAAACAACCAAATCTTTTTAATCTCATCCAATAACTTTAATGCAACTGCTGATACATTCCTACTCTTAGAAGGTGATCCAGCACCTGTTCCTAAAAATTCTAATTCCATTTATCTTTCATCCTTATCATTAACTAATTAGACAGTATCTTCTTAATTCTATCATTAATGAGTATCAATTTAAAGTTTCTCAAAATTTTTCAAAATATCTTATAATAGATAATATACTTTATTGTTAAACTAGAGGAGAATTAATATGCGTATAATAGACTTCATTACTGCTACCGATTTCTTAAATCCTAAATTAGTTATTACTCAAGAATTTGATTATAAAAATATTATCTCTGGAAGAGTCACTGTAAAAGATGCTAATACACTCCTTATTTCTCCTTCTCCAGAATTAGTTACCCTTTCTGAATTATTAAGCATTTTAAAAAAATATCCTAAAAAGGCTAAATTAAGGGTTAGAGATGTTGAGAAAGAAAATTATACTCTCCCACTTATGTCATTTAAAATTTCCCAATCTGAATTAGAATTGGCATATAAACCTTTATATCTGCTGCAAAAAAATAATAAAGAAACTCAGTAATATTTTTATATTGTAGAGGATAAATAATTCGTGTTATACTTATTTTGTACAATTTATTAAAGGTTGGTGAATACTATGATGTTATTTGGACACATTCTATTCGGTACAATGGCTCTTATCGGTGCATTCCTTTTAGAAGTTGGTTTCCGTAAAGATTTCCAAGAATTAAATCTAATTCAACGTTTAGGCATTATTTTTACAATCGTTGGTATGTTTGCAACTGTTGCTATGGGTATTTACCTAGCAGGCAACGTATTATCATCTGCATTTGTTGCAGTTATTGGAATCTTATTAGTAGGATTTCTTGTTGTACCAAGCAAAGCTAAAAACTAAAAAATTCATTTTTCGACAATCCTTGCATTTTATAAGGATTGTTTTTTTATTACAATAAAAATACTCTATAACTGTCAGATTTTATCTAACCATTATAGAGTATGTAAGTTTTATTTAACTATTTTTTTAGCAACAAAACTGCCATAATATTCCAAGCCATGTGGATTAGGATGAACATTATCATTATAGAACCAATCAGCATGATTTTGGCTATAGCTAAACCAATCAATTATATGTAAATTCTTATATTTCTTGCTAGCTGATGCCAAATCTTGATTTACTTGATCTTGCCAACGTCTTGTTGGTACATGAACATTAATCCAATATACTTGGCGATCTTTACCAGCAGCATCCATAATATCTTGAATTTCATGTCCCATAAAAGCACCATTTGTTCCTTCACTTATCAACACTGTCTGTTCCAATTTTCCAGTTTGTGCTAATTGTTGTACTATCTTTGCTGCTTCAGCTGACTGTCTACCAACTTTAGCATCGATATACATATTAGGGAAAATTTCCTGTAATGAACTAGCTCCATCAGCTAATACAGAATCTCCTACTGCTGTAATCTTCATATTTCTTGCCTTATCAGCTTGAGCGGCAGTTAACTGATACTTCTTCACTTCAGAACTCGAAGATGAGGAAACTTGTTCAGTTGATTGCTTTTTACCACTCTTTAACTCAGAATTTCTCTTTTTAACTGCTACCACAGCTACACCAATTTTGGAATTTAAATGTGATTTATCTCGTTTAAAGACTTGTTTAACTTTGATTAGAGTTTGACTGTAATCAAATTTTTTCAAAGGTATCTCAATATATCGATAAGATAATTCACTTATAGCAAGTATTATTGCTATTTCTATTAGTCCGTATAACCAAGGATGTGCAGCAATATTCTTAACTTTTGACTCAAAGAAAACCATCACTGGATACTGATAAATATAAATTCCATAACTACGCTTACCTATCCATGCAAAAACTGGATTAGTAAACCAGGTATTCATATTAGCTCCCGGATGTGCTACTGTTGCGACAAGTATTGCAGAGATTATTGAAAATAAGTACATCCCACCATGATATACAAAAGCTTTTTCACCATTCATTTTAAAGAATGATAATATTACTAATAAAGCACACACAATACCTGTTATGTTAAGAATTCGTTGACTCTCATTAGGAAGCTTTTGACTTAACTTGCTACTTGGCCAAACAATTGCTAAAGCTGCACCTATTAATATCGAAAATACACGTGTATCTGTTCCGTAGTAAACACGTGAAGGATCACTACCTACCTTAAATAAAAGCATCATTTCTAAAGCTGATAGTAAACTCAATCCTATTAACAGAAAGAATCTAACATTTTTCTTAGGTAAGTATTTACACATTAATATAATCAATAAAGGCCAAAACAAATAGAATTGTCCTTCAATAGATAACGACCATAAATGTGTAAAAGGAGACTGAATCGCAAATTTATCAAAATATGATTGACCCGTATGAATTTGATACCAATTATATATTGATGTCAAATTTGTCAGAAAAACCATTCGAATATGAGCCAATAACTCTTTTTGAAACAAAGTTATATACGCTATCGTTCCAACTAACATTGTTATCAATCCTGGATACAACCTTTTCATACGCCTAATATAAAAAGCTTTGACATCAATTTTTCGATTTTGTTCCCATTCTTGTAACAACAAATCAGTTATTAAATATCCAGAAATAACGAAGAATATAGAAACTCCCATCAAGCCGCCTTGCATTGCGTAAGGAAACAAATGATAGAAAATAACTGCAATAACTGCCAGCGTTCGAATACCGTCAAATCCCGTAATGTATCGGCTTCTTTTTAATCTTCTCATTTTTCCATTACCCCTACTTAAGCATGATTATTATTCTACAAATTCAAAAGTAAAGTCTTCGATTCTTACCAAATCTCCACCTTTAGCACCACGTTCGCGTAGGGCATCATCTACACCCATTCCACGCAATTGACGAGCAAATTTCATGACCGCTTCATCACGATCGAAATTCGTCATATTAAAGAGTTTTTCAAGTTTTTCACCAGACAAGACCCAAGTTGCATCAGAATCACGTGTAATCTTGAATGCTGGTTCATCTTCTTTAAAGGTGTAAACCTTGCTTGCTTGTTCTTTTTCTGCCAATGTTTCAAACTTAGGAGTAGATTCTAGTACATCAGCTGTTCTATGTGTTAACTCTTTCAACCCTTGGTGAGTTAGGGAAGATATTTCCATAACTTCTGGCACTTGTTTTAAAGTCTTATCCTTAGCTAACTTAACTTTGAATTCTGCCAATTTTTTGGCGCTGTCTGGCATATCCATCTTACTTGCTACTACGATTTGTGGTCTATCAAGTAAAGTTGGATCATATACCTTCAATTCTTCATTAATTTTGACAAAATCATCATATGGATCTCTACCTTCTACACCTGACATATCAATCAAATGCAAAATAACACGAGTTCTTTCAACATGACGTAAGAACTGAATACCTAAACCTACACCTTGAGAAGCACCTTCAATTAATCCAGGTAAGTCAGCCATAACATAATCTCTACCATCATCTAGACGAACCATACCCAAATTAGGAACCAAAGTTGTAAAATGATATTCAGCAATTTTTGGCTTAGCACTTGTTACAACTGAAAGTAAAGTAGATTTACCAACAGAAGGGAAACCTACTAAACCAACATCGGCTAACACTTTAAGT
>OGCU01001073.1_pt1 | contig 10114 bp, 9 predicted proteins | sample 1570251 | NCBI WGS metagenome assembly OGCU01 (sample SAMEA2582182, study PRJEB24529) | metagenome | biome: Human gut stool | place: China | collected 2011
CTTAACTCATCGTACGCTTTGCTCATTGTTTCGCTCCTCTCACATTTTATGTTCTCCGGATGATTCATCTGATTCATTCGCCCGATACAGGTGTAAAACACTCTAAACAAGTTTCTCCTGTATTTTTATTATTACTCATGGAAGAGGAAAATTACCTCGGAAGCAGCCATCGCAGCCATGAACCACATGTTTGAGAAAAAAGGGGATGACGCGGTGGAGACGCTGGTTCAGGATTCCTGCGCAAGATAAATAATTTTTTGGCATCCGGTATCAATGAATAACACCGGAATGCCTTTCCATTCACGCCATATCAGATATCCATTATACAAGATACCCCTTCATCAATTCATCCACCGCTTCCTGGTTTCCTCCGGCAGCATCTATTTCCAAGGACCAGTCCAGTCCCCTGTACTTCTCGCAGGACGAATCATGTTCAATAAAATTTATCATTTTGTCTACCATTTCCTCAGGCCAGACCGTGCTGTCTATTTCAGCCGCAGTATATATTCCCTGTTCCAGCATGGCAAAACCAAATATGTCCTTGGCATGTGATTTTTCAGCGCTGTTGACCAGCTCCTCCACAAGATAGGCCGGGATGAACAGGATACCGCTGGTGGTGCCCATGACAATATCGCCGGGCATGCAGACTGCCTTTCCAATCTTTGCAGGTCCGTTATAAGATGTCATCAGGCATTCCCTGATGGGGGTGGGGTCTGTTCCCCTGTAATAAACCTGGGTGTCAATCTTTTGCATCTGTTCAATATCGCGCACGCCTCCCCATATAACAGCGCCCCCTGTCTTGGTCCTGACATTGATGGCTGTGGTCAGATTCCCGCCTACAAATGTGCCGTTCCAAACCTTGTCAAACATATCGGCAACCACAACATCACCCTCCTGCAGATGGTCTACCACCCATTGGTTACAAGTACCCTTATATCCTCTGGCATCCCCTTCCATCCTGACAGCTTCCATCAAATCAGGCCTTGTAGGCATAAAAACCGCCGTTACAGCCCTCCCTGCCAGTTTCAGTTCATCGTGCAGCTTCTTCATTTCCCCCTCAAACTGGAACTTGTAATCCTTAAGAAATAAAGGCAGCCATATCTCCTCAATTGTCATGGTCCGCAATTTTTCCAGAAGATAGTCAGGTACACGGGGCCTTCCGTCTTCAAAACGCTCTCCCTTCCAGCGGCTGGTCAATTCTATAATCTGATCCCTTGTATAATAAATCATATTTTCCCTCTCCCATTACGACCAGGTGCGGTCATGTGAATAATCATTGTCCCAATCTGCTGTATCTGCCCACATATCCGTATAGTCGGGATGAAGATGTTCACGCATCACATCATCCTCCAGGTTTTCAATCCCAAGACCTGGCGCATCAGGCACTGTTATATATCCATTGTCTACGATTGGTTTTGGCAATCCGGTTACCAGGTCAGACCACCATGGAACATCCACCGAATGGAACTCCAAAGCCAGGAAGTTCTCAGTGGCCGCGATACTGTGGACCGCCGCCATGCAGGCGATAGGGCTTTCCGCCATATGTACTGCCATGGCGACTCCGTATTCCTGTGCCATGTCTCCGATTTTCTTGTTCTCCAGTATTCCTCCGCTGGTCAGTATATCCGGATGGATGACTGATACGCCTCCCCATTCCAGAAGCGGACGGAAATTCTCCTTTAGGTATATGTCTTCACCTGTACAAATCGGCACTGTGGTGGAATTCTTAAGTCTCACATACTGGTCTGTTAACTGCCAGGGTATCAGGTCCTCCATCCATGCGATATTGTACTTCTCAATCCTTCTGGCCAGCCTGATACAGGATTCTACGCCTATATGCCCGAAGTGGTCAATGGCCAGAGGGATTTCATACCCAATCACACTTCTTACATCCTTTACATACTGCTCCAGAATATCATAACCATATTCCGTTACCTGGACCCCCGTAAACGGATGGGGAATATTCTGCATGTCATACATCCGGTTCCTTAAGCTTCTCTTTTTTGGTGTCAGATTGCGGCTGATAGCCTCATATGTCCTGGACGACTGGTTTAAATCCCCTATCATCCCCAATGGCGCGCACAAAGCGCCCGGAATATCGTACAGAAGATCGATTCCCAAATCCATTTTCAGGAAGGTAAATCCCTTATCCATTCTCTTCTTAAGGGCTTCTCCCATTTCCTTGCCGGTATGCTTTCCCTCAATATCCGTGTCACAGTACATTCTGATACGGTCTCTGAACTTACCTCCCAGCATTTGATATACCGGTACTCCATATGCTTTTCCTGCCAGGTCCCAGAGGGCAAGCTCTATGCCGCATACGCCTCCGCCCTGTCTGGCAGGGCCTCCGAACTGTTTAATCCTGCGGAATAGTTTATCAATATTGCAGGGATTCTCGCCTATGAGACGGCTTTTAAGAGCCAGTACATAATTTCTGGAACCGCCGTCCCTGACTTCTCCATAGCCCACCAGCCCCTGGTTTGTATAAACCTTTACCAGAATACAATGCATGGGAGCCCCTACGATATCAGTTACCCTTATGTCTGTAATCTTTAAGTCACTTGGTCTGGAATTGGTATTCACATGATTCATAAGCATATCGTCTCTATCTTCCATTCCTGTTTCCTCTCTTTTATTCTCACGTTTTACTTAACACTTCCTTCATATTTGCCGGATATGAGCATACTCTGCGCAACGATATAGAGTAACGTTACCGGCAGTGAACAGACCACCGAAGCGCTCATGATTCTTCCCCATATAGCGGAATCAGCATACTTGAAGCCTGATATGGCTACCGTGGCCGTTTTCTGCACATTGCTGGTTGTCATAATCATGGCGTACAAATATTCATTCCACGCCATGGTAAATGCAAAGGTGGCCACCACCGCAATTCCGGGAAGGGCAATTGGCATAATGATATACCCAGCGTCTGCAGACGATTGCAGCCGTCTATAAGCGCCGCCTCCTCCAGCGCGTACGGAATCGCCTTAAAATAACTTATAAGCATATAACAGCAATAGGGTACTACAAATGTAGGATATATGATTAAAAGCGCATATTTGTTATCGTAAAACCCTAGGCTGCTTACAAACACATACATTGGTACGAACAGCACTGCCGTAGGCATAAGGTATGAAATAATAATACTGTTCCTGAAAAATGATCTTCCCGGATACTTAAGCCGTGTCATTGCATACGAGCCGAGTATACCGATTGCCAGGCATATGATTGCAGTAATGGCTGCTATCACAAAGCTGTTCCATACATTGTGCATAAAAGAGGTGTTATAAATCAAATCAATATAATGATCAAAGGTTATTACATTGGAAAATAACGGCGGTCTTGCCACATACATTTCCTCGTTTAGAGTAAGGGATGATTTTATCATCCAGTAAATGGGAAAGATTGTCCATAAAAGTGCAATGATTAAAATCCCATACGTGGCTGTGGTCCGCATGACCCGGCTGCGTTTCTTCATTACCATCCGGTCCATCTCCTTCCCTATTCAATTCCGTCCCCACTAATCACCTTCTGGGATACCAGAATCAGTATGACCATAAGCGGTATCACCGACACTGCCACCGAGAGAGCCCTGCCAAAGGAATTCTGTATAAATGCCAGGTCATAAGTGTAAGTGGAGATTACACTGGAGGAGTAAATCGGTCCACCTCCAGTGATTAAAAATACATTCTCAAAATCATTAAAGGTCCATATGGTGGACAAAAGTGTGGAAATGCCCAAAACGCTTGAGATTCCCGGAAGCGTTATATACCAGAAACGCTTAAACATACCTGCTCCGTCTACATAGGCGGCTTCAAAAATCTGTCCGTCCAGAGTCTGCAGCGCTCCCAGGAGACTGAACATGAAGAATGGGACGCCTCTCCACACATTCACAATCATGGTGCTTAACAGCGTGATATCAGGGTCACTCAGCCACGGGATCGGAAGGCTTATAAGCCCGGCTTTCAGCAGCAGGCTGTTGATAATGCCATAAGTGCTGTCATACATCCATCTCCAGGTAGTGGCGGCCACCATTCCGGGCAATGCCCAGGGAATGAGAAGCGCAGTCCTGAAAAATGCCTTTCCCCTGAACTTCTGGTTCAGGATAACTGCCAGCAGAAGTCCCAGCGCCAGTTTCGCCGTAATACATCCCACTGTATAGATAATCGTATTGTAAAGGGACTTCCAGTAAATCTTATCCCCAAAAAGAGCCAGGTAGTTATCAAACCCAATAAACCGTTCCGGTACCCCTACCACTTTGTTTGTAAAGCTTAAGTACAATGCCCTTATAAACGGGATTCCGGTAATGCCAAATATCACGGCAGCAATTGGCACCATCAACAGAAGCCCGAGACGCTTATCTAGCAGCTGCCGGGAATGCGAATACTTCCTTTTTTCTGATTTTTTTCCTGCCATCTTATCCCCCTGTCATGCCAATTTCATTACTAGTTATAAATCTTATTGAATTCTGCCTCCAGATGGTCCAGCGCCTCCTGCGGATCAGCCCTGTTAACAACTATTTCCTGTACGGCCTTAACGCAAAGCTGGTTTGTAAAGGATACCGTAGCCCTTTCATCTGACGGTGCCGGATAATAGGTCTTATATGTATTCTTAGAGTTGGCAAGCCATCCTGCATTGACCGGGTCCTTCCAGAAATCTGTGTCATCCACTCCGTTCACCACCGGCTGCCACATAGCTCCCATAGCCTCAATCATGGCATTATAATTATCCAGGTCCTCAAAATAGTATTTAACAAAATCTTTTGCGACATCTGTATTTTTACCTGTCTCAAATATTCCGAATACATTGGCTCCGCCCAGGGTGAACGCCTCCCCTGCAGGCCCTGCGGGATATGCAATGATCTGTGTGTTGGCGAGAAGCTCCGGCTTCTCCTCTTTCATGCTGGATACCACGGAACCTGAATTTGTGATGACACCCACAGTACCGGCCAGGTAAGCGTTGTTGTTCCAGCTGTCGTCGCCCGTAATCGCATCAGGAGGAATCAGGCCCTCTTCATATAAGCTTGCAATAAATTTAAGTGCCTCCAGTGTTTCAGGAGAATTGACCGTGACCTTTCCGTTTTCGTCTACCGGGATTCCTCCCCAGTCCAGTATAATGGTCCTGCAAAATCCCTCGGCGTCTCCTCCGCCGGACGCACCCATGGCAAATCCGAGGCCATAGAAGCCGTTAGCCGGATCATTCATCAGTTTGGCGCCTTCCTTCAGTTCTTCCCAGGTTGTGGGAATATCCATCCCTGTCTTCTCCCACTGGTCCATCCTTAAGTACATGCCGGGCGCTGTAAATGCCAGAGGCACAAGATAAGGCTTACCGTTGAACGTTCCCAGTATTTTTGAATTCTCCGTAAAATCCACGGCCTCAAATATATCTGAGCACTCCGCTATCTGCTGCATGGAAACAAACTGCCCAACCAGCGTATCATCGCCCACAATCAGATCAGGGGCATTGCCTGCCTCAATGGCAGCCATCAGCTTTTGCTTCATATCAGCAGCCGGTATGACCACATAATCCACATCCACATGATTCCCGCTGGCAAATTCATCTGCCTTGGCCTTCATCATGGTGTTATAGCCCTCAACATACTCTGACTTATCCCAGAACACCATCTTCTTCTGTTCCACGGCGCTGTCTCCTGATTCGGCTGATGCGGATGTCTCAGCCTCAGCAGTGGTGGGCGCTGCTGTTGTAACCACATTTTCTGATGATTTCACAGAACATCCCGTAACCATGGATGCTGCTAATCCAAATCCAAGTACAAGAGATACTATTTTTGTATATCTTTTCTTCATAACTTCCTGCCTCCTTGTTTTTTAGGCTTTGAAGTTGAGTTTTTCACACACACCTTCAAACCAACCAGTTCCGACTCAAAAGGCTTTCCGCTGTCAATCAGCTTTACAAGCTTCCTCATGGCGATTCTCGTCACCTTCTCAGCCTTGGATTCCACACAGGTAAAATCCTGATACTCGTCATCTACATTGGAATTCTTATAATACTCAAGAATCATTACAGACAGGTCTTCCGGTATCCTGATTCCATATCCCTTTACCACATCCATGAATTGGCTCATAAAACAGCTGGTGATTCCCACTGCCGTTGGACGGTTTGCAGGATTGAGCAGTTCATTGAACAGCAGTTTGATATCGGATGATGATTCATTCTGATTGATTCTGATATAAGAATAGTCCAATCTCTCGTCTTTCATTTCGGACATAAATTCATTAAAAGCCATACTTCTCACAGTCTGCACCACGCTGTTGGATTTTCCCTCCGTGATAATGGCCACTTTTTTGTGCTCCAGGTTATAAAAATACTCCAGGGCATCCTTCATCGCTTTGCCATGGTCAGACGCCACATAATTGTAATTCTCAACGCTGCGTATCTTACCCACACAGACATACGGGATGCCTGCCCTCTCAAACTCCCTGAAGGCCAGACTGTCTTCTTCCAGGTCATACAGCAGTATGCCGTCTACCAGAGACGACGACAGGCTCTTTAAATACTCTGTGTCTTTATTGATATCATCTGAATCCATGGAATAAATCAGAGTATTATAATCAAATTTCTTTGCTTCTTCGCCAAGAGCCGAGAATATGACCGGGTAATACATGGTATCATTTAAACGTGAAATGTTTCTGGGAATGGCTAAACAAACTGTCTTGCTGTGGTTTTTAGACGACAGCCTGCGGGCGCTCAAGCTTGGTGTATACCCCAATTCATCAATTGCATTTTTTATCTTCTTTTTTGTCTCGTCAGACATTCTCTCGAAATTTCCATTCAGATAATTTGAAACAGTGGACTTGGAAACCCCGGAAAGCTTTGCTACATCAGATATTGTTGCGTTCTTCATACCCTCACCTCATGAATTATGATATTAAACCAATATTACCACACTTCCTGCTCAAAAAACATGGTCTTTTCGCAAAACGCGCGTAGGTGGAACGGTTTAGTAGAACGGTTTAGTAGAACGGTTTATCAAATGTTTAAAAAAATAAAAATTGCTTAAGTGGAGCGGTTTATCTCTTCCCTTGTTAAATAATATAGCATTGAACATTGTGCCTGTCAATCCATTATTTATTTTTATTTTTTTTATGCATAATTTGCATTATATTGTGCATTTTAATTTATTCAATTAATTTATGCATATATTTTAATATATTTTATTTCTTTTTTTATATTTATTGACAATTCCATGACGGGGCCTTTAAGAAAATATGCAGCCAGGATGATCCGCGTGAGAAATCACCCTGAGAGATATTGGGAACGCACGGCGCTGTTCCATAGGGTCTGTATGGCGTTATTCCACGCCCTATAAAAAACACCAGCCGGCCGGATCACCTCCGGCCTGGCTGGCTATCTTCTTCTATCTTACTTTATAAACAGCTGTGTCCAATAATCGGTTCCGCTGGCATCCTTATAATGTCCTACCCCAATGGAAGTAAAATCACGGTTCAGAATATTTGCCCTGTGGCCTGAGCTGTTCATCCAGCTCTGCATCACGGCCTCAGGCGAGCTCTGTCCATAGGCAATGTTCTCCCCAACACTTCTGTAGCTGATTCCGGCCTGTGTCAGGACTGTACTGAAGCTGCTGCCGTCAGGTCTGGTATGTGAAAATGTATTCTTGATTTCATGCGCTCTTGTATTGGCTGCCTCTGCCACGCCTTCGTGGACAGACAGTGGACTAAGACCTGCCTTTGCCCTCTCCGCATTTACCAGTTCAACCACTGCATCCGCATATGCGTCCTGGCTGCCGCCGTTATCCGGTTCACCGGGAAACGTATCCTCCGGAGCTTCGGGAGCCGTGCCCGGGTTATCCGGCAGCACCGGGCCTGCGCCCCACCCGTTATTCTGGTTCCCGTTATTATTCTGGCACCAGCCGCCGTTCTGGCCCCAATTCCCATTCTGGCCTATATTACCGGGAAAGCAGTTCTGTCCTCCCACTCCAATCACATATGCGCTTCCATTGGCAAAAGGAATATGATATGTAGATACGGCTGCCAGTGATGTCACCGGTATTGCTGTGGAAACAAGCATGGCTGCGGCTGCGGACAATGTGTACATGGATATCTTTCTCATGGTTACCTCCTTATGTGTTACATAATTATTACATTTCTGTTACAAAACTATAATAACACATAATATTTGGAAAGCCATTAGGGAAAGATTGGAAAAAATGTATGAAGCAGGCTCCTCTCCAATGCCAGCTCTTTTCTATTGCCAGCTCTTTTCTATCCCTTTATGCCAGTGGATGCAATACCTTCCACGTAATATTTCTGAAGAAATACGAACATCAGCAGCATGGGGATTGCCGATATGGTCAGGGACGCCATAATTGCTCCATAGTGTATTGGCTTTGAGCCAAAGAACGTCTGGATGGCCAGCTGGATTGTCCTCATGTCCTCCCCTGTGACCACCAGCATGGGCCACATGAAATCATTCCAGTGGGCCACGAAGTCCAGAATGAATATGGTGGCGTACACCGTGCCTGAGATAGGCATTACAATGGTAAAAAATGTTTTGATTGGGCCGCAGCCGTCTATGGCCGCCGCTTCCAGCAGGTCATCGGGAATGTCTAAGAAGAACTGACGGAACATGTAGATAGAGAAGCATTTCCCCACAAAGGGAACAATCAGTCCGGCCCAGGTATTCACCCAGCCAAGGCTGGCAACCTCCTTGTAAAGGGGCAGCATGATAGCCTCCATGGGAAGCACCATAAGGCTGATGACCACTGTCAGCAGCAGCTCCTTTCCGGGGAAATCGAATTTTGCCAGGGCATACCCGCAGACAGAATTGACCGCCAGGTCCAGGATAACAATGACAAACACATAGAACAAGCTGTTGAGGATGAATTTCATCATATTCACCCTGGTAAACACCTCAACATAATTCCCAAGGGTAGCCGCTGTGGGCCAGAACGTCCTGATGGTGCTCATGTCGGAGAATATCTGAGCCTCCGGTTTCAGGGACGCGGCAATCATCCACAGGAGCGGCGATACAAAAATCAGGGCGACAATTGCATTTCCGCCATAAAACAAAACGCGCTTCAGGATATCTTTTTCCTTTAATCCCATGATTCTCCCTCCTTAATCTGCCTTGATGACCCGCTTTAACATCAGCGACATGGTTACCACTATGACAAAGAATACGGTTGCCACGCTGCAGGCATACCCGAAATTCCTGCTCTGGAAGCCCTGTTCATAGATGTAATACACAAGGGTCCTGGTAGAGTTCTGGGGACCGCCCTGGGTCATGACATAGGGCTGCGTAAACAGCTTCATGGCCTGAATCATAGTGATCATGACAACGTACTTAATGACATTTTTAAGCCCCGGAAGGGTCACATACAGGAACTTCTGGAAAGCGCCCGCACCGTCAATGGACGCCGCTTCATACTGGTCTCCCGGTATGGCCTGAAGTCCTGCCAGGAAAATCATCATCTGATACCCTGCCGCCTGCCAGGCCGACATGAAGATAATGGAATTCATGGACGTCTTGGGGTCTGTCAGGAAACCGCAGGGGGCAAAGCCCAGCTTTGTGAGAAATGCGTTCAGAAGTCCTGTGCTGGGATTGGGATTGTACAGCACGCTCCAGAGGATGGCAACCACCACCATGGAAGTGATGTTGGGGCTGAAATAGGCTGCCCGGAATACGGATACTCCCTTTCTCCTGGATGAAATCAGCAGGGCTAAAAGCAGAGCCAGAATACACTGGAAGGGAACTACCACCACCGTAAAGTAGATGGTGTTTACCAGGGATTTCTTAAAGTCCCTGTCCCCAAAAAGCTCCACGAAATTGTCCAGTCCGCAGAATTTAATCTTATCCGGCCTGAGGATATTGTAATCAGTAAATGCATAGCGGACCGTAGAAACAGCGGGCAGTATGAGAAACGCTGCCAGCAGCACCACCGCCGGAAGGATGAACAGGAACGCCGCCCGCCTTTCATGGACCTTATTCTTAGTACCATACTTCATGATATACCTCCTTTCCCTTTTTAAGGGAAGGGGGAGCATCGTCCCCCTTACCATTACTCCGCGTAGTTCTTCTGGTAGTTGGAATCAAAATCAGCTGCCAGCTGGTCTAAGGACTCTTTTACATCCGC
>OGCU01001075.1_pt1 | contig 10100 bp, 6 predicted proteins | sample 1570251 | NCBI WGS metagenome assembly OGCU01 (sample SAMEA2582182, study PRJEB24529) | metagenome | biome: Human gut stool | place: China | collected 2011
GTTACTGTCACAATGATCGCACTATTTGCATTTTTCCCATCCCGCGCATGATAACTCATTCCATTTACGGCGAGCCGACCTTCCTCAGAGGAAGCATTGACGACATCTCCTCCCGGACACATGCAGAACGAATAAACACCTCTTCCATTTTCCAAATTTGCTGCCACTTTATATGGAGCGGCAGGGAGATCGTAAGGTACATTTTCACCATACTGAGCACAATTTATCATTTCCTGGTCATGCTCAACTCTGACACCTACTGCGAATGATTTAGCGATCATCGGAATCTGTCTTTCATAGAGCATGGAAAAAGTGTCTCTGGCGCTGTGCCCGATTGCCAGTACAAGTATCTCTGCCGGGCAGCGGATACTTTCAGCATCAGTTGTCACCGTGATTGCCGTAAGCTTTCCGTCTTCCACATGAATATCCGTCATCTGACTGTGAAAATGTACTTCACCGCCCCAATCTAAAGTCCGCTGGCTCATATTTTTTACAACTGTAATCAAAAGATCGGTTCCAATATGTGGTTTATGACTGTACAGGATGTCCTTTGGCGCACCGTTTTCCACAAAGATTTCCAGCACTTTCCGGTTCCTTCCAACTGGATCTTTGACAAGTGTATTTAGTTTTCCATCTGAAAATGTTCCTGCACCGCCCTCTCCGAACTGTACATTGGAGTTCGGATTTAGAATCTGTTCGTTCCAAAATCGTTCCACATCTTTTTTTCGTTCCTCTACAGAAGCGCCACGTTCATATACAACCGGACGATATCCATGCTCGGCAAGCAAATATGCGCAAAATAATCCTGCCGGTCCGCTTCCGATGACCACCGGTCGGTGTTCCATCTTCTTGGTACCGGAATTTGGAAAGTCATAAGGTGTCTCGTGGATGAGTGTCACCTGATTTCCTTTTTGACGTCTCATAATCTTTTGCTCATTTGAAACCTCCACATCCACGGTGTAGACATACATAATATTGGGTTTCTTTCGGGCATCAATGGACTGTTTGCGAATTTTTAAAGATAGTACCTCTTTTTCAGAAATACGAAGTATTTTTGTTGCCTTTTGAACCAACTCCTCTTTGCCCTTATCTGGAGTCAGTTTTATCTGATTGATTCGAATCATCTTTCCATTCCTTTCGCCGCGTGCTTCCCGGCAAGAAAACCAGTTGCCCACGCCCATTGTAAATTATATCCTCCGCAGATTCCGTCAATATCCATCAGTTCTCCTGTGATATATAAGTCTTTCACAAGAACAGACTCCATCGTAGCCGGATTTATCATATCTGTGCGTACTCCACCGGCACAAACCTGTGCCTGTTCAAAAGGATTTGTCTCCTCGATCTCCACCTGAAAATGCTTACACAGAGAAAACAATTTTTCCCATTTATCAGATCGGATTTCGGAAGCTTTTATATGCAATGGGATATATGCCTGCTTTAAAAACAACTCGCTTAGCTTACGATTAAATATCCCTACAAAGAAATCCTCTGCCGTTCTATCAGCATGTTGTCGTTTTCGTTCTTCCATCAATATGCAAAACTCGTTGTCATCAGCCTCAGGGAAAAAATCAATCTCTGCTTCTACCAACTTCTTCTCTTTGAGCGCCTTTGCTGCAAATCTGCTGATCTGAAAAACAGGAATGCCGGAAATACCGTAGTTTGTAAGCTGAAGCTCTCCTGTGTCAGCAGCCTGACAATCTCCGTCGACCAGCACGGATACCTTCGCATTTGTGCGAACGCCCGCCACCTGTTTAAAATAGGTGCCTTTCCCGCGAAGTTGTACAAGTGCAGGGACAACCGGAGAAATCGTATGACCAAATTGTTTTGCCAATGCATAGCCACTTCCGTCAGACCCCAATACTGCGGCTGCCTTACCACCTGTCGCCAAAATTACCGCATCCGCACAATCTTTTTTGTTTCCCGCCACAACTGTAAATTGCTCTTTTTTTTGTGAAACGGAAGTTACATGCTCATTTAGAATAACATCGACTGAAAGTTTTTCCAATTCCATCACAAGGACATCCAACACTGCGGATGCCTGTTCTGAAACAGGGTAGATATACCCCTGTCTGCTTTTTGTGAGAACACCTAACGACTCAAAGAAGGAAACTGTCTCTTTATAGCCAAATTTCTTTAACACAGTATCGACAATCGAGAGATCTTCACCGCGGAAACATTCTGCTACCATATACTCATTGGTCAAATTACATTTTCCGTTTCCGGTAGATAAGATTTTTTTTCCGAGTTTATTCTGATGTTCTATAATTGTCACCTTCGCGCCTTCTCTTGCGGCCGAAATTGCAGCGACCATTCCGGAAGCTCCTCCGCCTACGATGATTACATGTCTTTTTTTCATAACTGTACGATTCCTTTTCTCACTAAATGTTCCAAAGACATGAGAATCCCAAGTTTTGCGTGCGGCCAGGTAAGTCCTCCCTGAAAATAAACTGCATATGGAGGTTTGATCGGTCCGTCGGCACTTAGTTCAATAGATGAACCTTGTACAAATGCTCCGGCAGCCATGATCACATCACTGTCATATCCAGGCATTGCCCAAGGTTCCGGTGATACATAGCTGTCAACCGGTGCGGCAGCCTGAATTCCCTGACAGAATGCGATAACACCTTCCGGTGTGCCAAGTTCCACTGCCTGTATAATGTCATGCCTGCTTTCTGTGCTGTTTGGAATCACAGAAAAGCCAAGTTTTTCGTAGATGTTTGCCGCAAAAATGGCGCCTTTTAATGCGCTTCCGACAACCGTTGGTGCAAGGAAAAAGCCCTGATAAAAAGACTGCATCACCCCAAGTGAAGCCCCTACTTCTTTTCCAAGTCCCGGCGACGTCAAACGATAAGCACAGTTTTCAATGTATTCCTCTTTACCGGCTATGTAACCGCCAATCGGCGCCAGTCCGCCACCTGGATTTTTGATAAGTGATCCGACAATCAAATCTGCCCCCACATCACTTGGCTCGATTGTCTCCACAAACTCTCCATAACAGTTGTCGACCATACAGATTACATCTGGTTTAATCTTCTTCACAAATGAGATCAATTGTCCAATCTGTGCAACGGAAAAGCTTGGACGTGTCTGATATCCTTTCGATCTCTGAATTGTGATCAGTTTTGTCTTCTCATGAATTGCTTTTTTGATATTTTCATAGTCAAATGTGCCATCCTCTAACAGATCTACCTGTCGGTATGTGATTCCATATTCCGAAAGAGAACCCTTTGATTTGCGAATCCCAATTACTTCCTCCAGTGTGTCATACGGTTTTCCAACCGGAGAGAGCAATTCATCTCCCGGTCTTAGATTGGCGCTCAGTGCAAGTGCAAGTGCATGTGTCCCACAGGTAATCTGCGGACGTACCAAAGCAGATTCTGTGTGAAATGTTTTTGCATAAACTTCTTCCAGCGTGTCACGTCCCTGATCATTGTATCCGTATCCGCTTGCATAATTAAAGCAGGCTTCATTGACACGACTTTCCTGCATCGCGCGAATCACTTTCAATTGATTAAATTCTGTCACCTTGTCAATCTGATCAAAACGATCTTCCAGTGACTTTTCTATTTCTTTTCCAAACTGATATACTTTTTCTGAGATTCCAAGCTCTCTATACATCTCTGTCATTTCAAACATATATAAGGTATCCTTTCTTGTATTTTCGTAATCATCATATCTACGACTTTGGCTTCATTATGATCATATTGACTTTTATCGATCCAGATCACATCACGTTCTCTTCGAAACCAAGTGAGCTGCCTCTTTGCAAAATGCCGTGTGTCTCGTTTTAAAATATAGATCGCTTCCTCAAGCGTGCAATCGCCGTCAAGATAGTCCAAAATCTCTTTATAACCAAGTCCTTGCATGGAGACCATATCTTTTGTATATCCCCGTTCTTTTAACGACTGAACTTCCTGCAATAATCCATCCTGCACCATCTGATCCACACGCAGATTGATGCGGTCATACAAAAGTTTTCGATCATCTGTCAAAACGAAGTAGCAGAAATCATAAGGTGACTCCTTTGTACGTTCTGTCTCATTATGCTCGGAGATTTTCTGTCCGGTCTGCTTGAAAAACTCCAATGCCCGAATAACACGTTTTACATTGTTTGCATGAATCGTTTCAGCAGATTTTTCATCCACCTTTCGAAGTTCTTCATGGAGATATTGGGCACCTTTTTCTTTTGCAAGCCGTTCTAATTCTTCTCGGTAAGAAGAGTCTTCATTGCTTTCTGTAAAGTCAATGTCATAGAGTAATGCCTGAATGTAAAATCCGGTTCCACCTACCACAATTGGAATATGTCCATTTGCGTAAATCTTTTCCGAGCGGATCTTGGCGGAACCGATGTCCATATATTTGTAAACTTGCATGGAATCGGCTGAAATGATCTCCCCACCGATTTTCTTTGCAAGCTCGATAGACGCTTTTGTTTTGCCGACTGCCGTCGGTCCTGTTAAAATAATAATTGGTTTCTTCATAGTTATCCCTACACAATTCTTTTGAATTTCTTTTCCAGTTCTCGTTTTGTCATGGCGATAATCGTCGGTCTTCCATGCGGACAGTGATATGGATTTTCAAGCTCCAAAAGTTCGCCGATCAAAGTTTCTACCTCAGCGGCAGATAGACGGGAATTTCCTTTCACTGCTGCCTTACAGGACATCGATGCAACTTTTTCAGCAACAATATCCGGTGCAAGAGACGAATGAATTCCGTCGACAAGCTGGTCCAGCATCTCTGTAAACAATTCTCTTTTTGCAATGCTGAACAGATTGTCAGGAACCGCTCGAATTGCGTATGAATCTCCACCAAACGGCTCAATCTCAAATCCAATATTTGTAAAAATATCCATATGTGTATTCAGCGCTTCTTCCTCCTGCATGGAAAGATTCAGGATGATAGGCGGGCTTAAATATTGAGAAGTAAACTCCCTGTCTTTCATGCCGCGAAGCGTCTTTTCATACAACACGCGTTCATGGGCTGCATGTTGGTCAATGATATAAAGCTGTTCATGAAACTCCACAAGCCAGTAAGTCTCAAATAGCTGTCCGATAATCTTGTATTCCTGTGCTGCTTTTTTTGTAAGCAGCTTCTCCTCGAAGAAATCCAACTGCTTTTCTGTTACAACCGACTTCTCCTCTCTTGGCGCAACCGCCTGTTCAGGCATTGGTTCTTTTGCAACTGTCCGCTGTTCAGGCACCGGTTGTTTTACAGCTGCCACTTGGCTTGCAGGCAAAGCTTCATAGTTCACGTTTTCTTGAATGACTGATGGCGCAGGAGTTGGTTTTACTTCCACCGCTTGCTGGTGGTATGCAGTCACCCTCTCCCGCATTTTTTTCATAAAATAATCCAGATTTTTTTCTTCCTCTATAACCGGTGTTTTTCTTTCTTCTCTGACTGGCGTCATTGGTTGTTCTTGTTTTCGCTCGACAATTTTTTCTGCTTTCACAGGAACTTCTTTTGCCTCAGGAAGCTCCACTCTTGGAATCAGTTCCGGTTCACTTAATGTCTGCTTCAGAGCATTGTAGATAAAATTGTACACGCCCTGCTGATTGCTGAAACGAAGTTCCATCTTCGTCGGATGCACATTGACATCCAAGTCGGTTCCGTCCATTGTAAAGTGCAACGCCGTAAACGGATACTTGTGCTGCATCGTAAAATCTTTATAAGCATCTTCGATTGCCTTTGCAATGATGTTGCTTTTGACATAACGTCCGTTGATAAAATAGTTCTCGTAATTTCGATTCCCGCGGGAGATGATCGGTTTTCCGATGAATCCCTGTACCTGTATTCCGTCAATCCTTTCGTTGGTTTCCAATAGATTATTGGCAATATCCCGCCCAAATACATGATAAATAATATCTTTTAATTTCCCGTTTCCGGAAGTGTGCAGTTTTTCCTGACCATTGTTGATGAATTGTATAGATACCTCCGGATGAGACAATGCAAGTCTTGTCATCAGTTCACTGACATGACTTGCCTCCGTCATCGGCGTTTTTAAAAATTTTCTTCTTGCAGGTGTATTGTAAAAAATCTGATGTACAAGAAATGTCGTTCCATCCGGTGCACCAGTGTCTTCTATGGCTTTTTCTGCACCGCCTTCAATCCGATAACGAGTTCCGGTCACTTCATCTTTTGTCTTTGTAATCAGTTCTACCTGTGCGATCGCAGCAATACTTGATAGCGCTTCCCCTCGGAATCCAAGTGAAGCGACCGTGGTCAAATCGTCTACTGAACGGATTTTGCTGGTAGAGTGGCGCAAAAACGCAAGCGGAACTTCTTCTTTTGGAATGCCGCATCCATTGTCCGTAATCCGTATAAAAGAAATACCACCCTCTTTAATCTCGACAGTGACCGCACTCGCCCCCGCATCAATAGCATTTTCTACCAACTCTTTTATAATAGAAGCAGGACGCTCAATCACCTCTCCCGCCGCAATTTTATCGATTGTAATTTGATCTAAAACTTGAATATTTGCCATAAATACTTCCTCTTTTCACAATTACCATCTGTTCTTCAGTTTGTTCTGCAAACGATAAATCGTATTCAGTGCATCCATCGGAGTCAGATGTGCAACGTCAAGCTCTTCTAGTTCTTTTAAGACATCATCATCCTTTACCGTGTCAAACAGCGACATCTGTGCCAAATCCACCTCATCGTATTTTTTCATCTTCTTTTTCGTATCCCCAGACTGCACGGAAATGTCGCGTACTCTTGTTGTGATATCAGCCTCACTTAGTTCACTCACAATTTCTTTTGCCCGTGCAATAACAGATTCCGGCACGCCGGCAAGCTTTGCAACTTGAATTCCATAGCTTTTGTCTGCTCCGCCTTTTACAATTTTTCGCAGGAAAACAATATCGTCTCCTTTTTCTTTGACGGCGATACAATAGTTATTCACACTGTCAATCTTTCCTTCCAGCTCTGTCAGTTCGTGATAATGTGTTGCAAAAAGCGTCTTTGCCCCCAACAGTTTACCGTTACTGATATGTTCCACAACTGCCCAGGCAATACTAAGACCGTCAAAAGTACTTGTCCCACGCCCGATTTCATCTAGGATTAAGAGACTTTTACTTGTGGCATTTCGCAAAATATTTGCAACCTCTGTCATCTCCACCATAAATGTACTCTGTCCGGATGCAAGATCATCAGATGCTCCCACACGGGTAAAAATACGATCTACAATTCCGATATTCGCTGTCTCCGCAGGCACGAAAGATCCAATCTGCGCCATGAGAACAATCAGCGCTGTCTGACGCATATAAGTGGACTTTCCTGCCATATTCGGTCCTGTAATAATGGACACACGATTCTTTTTATCATCCAGATAAGTGTCGTTTGCAATAAACATATCATTTGGAATCATCTTCTCCACAACCGGATGACGTCCGTTTTTTATGTCGATGACGCCCTTTTCGTTAATCTTCGGACGCACATAATTGTTGCGTTCTGCGACAAGTGCCAATGATGCAAACACATCGATCTGTGCGATTGCCTTCGCTGTCTTTTGAATTCGAACGACCTCATCTGCAATCGTGTCTCGAACATTGCAATACAGTTCATATTCCAACGCATACAGCTTATCTTCCGCGCCTAAAATAGTATCTTCCAATTCTTTCAATCTCGGAATGATATAGCGCTCTGCATTGGCGAGTGTCTGTTTTCTTGTATAGTAATCCGGGACAAGTTCCTTGTAAGAATTCGTCACCTCTAAATAATAACCAAATACTTTATTGTACTTGATTTTTAAATTTTTGATGCCTGTCTTTTCCCGCTCTTCTGTTTCCAGTTCAGCAAGCCAGGTCTTTCCTTCCGTCTTTGCATTGCGAAGCTTATCTACATCCGGGTGATAGCCTTCTTTGATAATACCGCCCTCTTTCATTGCAAGCGGCGGTTCCTCGCAGATTGCATGCTGAATTAACTGGCACAACTCTTCAAGTGTATCCAGTTCTTCATATAATTCTTTCAAAAGTGGAGTCTTCATATCTCCCAAAATATATTTGATATGCGGAAGCATCTCCAAAGAACTTTTAAATGCAATCAAATCTCTTGGATTTGCTGACTGGTAACTGATCTTACTGATCAGACGTTCCAAGTCATATACCGGTGTTAAATATTCCCGGATCTCTTCTCTGGAAATCGCATCATCTTTTAACTCACCTACTGCATCTAGTCGCTTTATGACCTCTTCTTTATGAATAAGTGGTTGTTCCACAAAACTTCTAAGTGTTCTGGCTCCCATTGCAGTCTTCGTCTTATCAAGCACCCATAACAGAGATCCTCTTTTTTGCTTTTCACGTAAAGTCTCACACAGCTCCAGATTTCGTCTGGATGAGCTGTCAAGCAGCATGTATTTTCCGGTTGTGTAACTGATGATGCCTGTCAAATGTGCAAGTGAAGTCTTCTGCGTCTCATACAGATATTGAAGCAGTGCTCCGGCAGCGATCAGACCACAGTTATAATCTGTCAGTCCAAGCCCTTCCAAAGAAGATACTTTAAAATGATCTTTTAATACTTTTGTACACATCGCATCATCAAAATACCATGTATCTAACGAATAAATCGTAATCCCCAGCCGATTTTTCAGATCCTCAAGATCCAATCCGCTCATATAAAGAGATTCATTGCAGATGATCTCAGAGGGAGAAAATTTTGCAATCTCATCCCCAAGCTTTCTCCCACTGTCGAGTTCTGTCACAAAATAATCTCCGGTAGACACATCTGCTACCGAAAGTCCATAGCGGTCGGCAATGTAAACGATACACATAATATAATTATTTTTTGTCTCATCCAACGCTTGTGTGTTAATATTGGTTCCCGGTGTCACAATGCGGACCACTTCACGTTTCACGATACCTTTTGCAAGTTTTGGATCTTCCACCTGCTCGCAGATTGCTACTTTATAACCCTTTTGTACCAGTTTTGTAAGATATCCCTCCACAGCATGATAAGGAACGCCGCACATCGGTGCCCGTTCCTCAAGTCCACAGTTTTTTCCGGTTAATGTAATGTCCAGCTCCTTTGTGACGGTAAGCGCATCATCAAAGAACATTTCATAAAAATCGCCTAATCTATAAAATAAGATGCAGTCTTTGTACTGTTCTTTTGTCTCCATATATTGCTGCATCATTGGAGTTAATGTACTACTACTCATATTTTCCCCTTAACATTGTTTTTCTATTAGTAAATCTTCCTATTTAAATTACATCAACAATGATAACAAACTTTAGCAATCTTTTCAATGAAAAAAGCAGTCTCCTACATACAATCATTACTGCTGTACCAAAAACCTTATCTCAATTCCAAAACAATTCGTTTCAATGCTTTTCTAGAGCACATGATATTTCGGTTTCTCCTCTCCATAAATCCAATACAGCAGATAACCGCTCAAAAAAATCCCAAGTGCGCACAGCCCGGAGAAAATAATTGTAAACGGAAGACAGATTTGACCGAACAGCTGAAATGGCTGATCACTGTAATCCCAGACAGCCCAGCCCAACCATTTATTGACGATTATTCCTGTGATAAACTCTCCGGCAGTCACGAATATCGTGCACCGAAGTACCTGCATCCAAAGTGGATCACTCCATTTTACTGCCATCCCCTGTACTCCAAAAAACAACAGACAAAATCCTCCAAGCAAAAACATAGACCAATGCGAAAAACCGCGAAAAATCATCTCAAACGTGTAGTAAAGGGTCCCTCCAAGCGTCCATAAAAATAAATATTCACTGAGTTTTTTCATTAAAAAACGTCCTTCCCATGTAATTTCCATATTACATAGTTTGGACGCTTTTTCAAAAATTATAGTTGGAAGTTATTTCATTTCTCCAAGATAATAAAATCCTTTACATTCCTTCAGGTTCACATCAACAATTTTCCCGATAAGACTTTCATCTCCCTTAAAATGAACCAAGATGTTATTGCTCAGACGACCTGTCACAAGTGAGTCGTCATGATCGTTCATGGATTCTACCAAAACAGGCTGTGTAGTTCCTGCGTGTACACTGCACACCTCTGCGGAAATCTCCTGAACTTCTTTTAACAGACGGTCAAAGCGGTCTTTGACAATCTCTTCCGGAACCTGTTCCTCCAGCACT
>OGCU01001078.1_pt1 | contig 10076 bp, 6 predicted proteins | sample 1570251 | NCBI WGS metagenome assembly OGCU01 (sample SAMEA2582182, study PRJEB24529) | metagenome | biome: Human gut stool | place: China | collected 2011
GTATGTACGGAAACAATGGTTAAAAATTATCAGCAACGATTATCTGGACCTATTATGGATCGCATCGATTTACACATACCTGTTGAAAGGCCCACATTAGAGCAATTATTAGATACTTCGTCTTCAACGATGACGAGTGAAAGTATGAGAGAATAAGTTGTTATGGCAACCTCTATGCAACAGAAACGGTATGAAGGCCTAGATTTTAGCTCTAATGGAGCCGTACCGCATAAGGCTATAGGTGAGCTTTGCCATATTACCGATAAGGCTTGGAGTGTACTCGGTAATATATTTGACCATTTCCATTTAAGTGGACGTGCTTTTGATCGCATATTAAAGGTTGGTCGCACCATAGCAGACCTTGAGGGCAACCCACAAGTGGAACCACATCATATTTCTGAAGCTATGCTATTTAGAACAGGTAAATAGGTGATATTATGACAAGATATGACGATACTATTTATATTGCAGGCCTACAGAGTCTATATAATGTAGGAGCTACGTATGTAAGACGATTTATAGAAGACTTTGGTTCTCCTTATGAAGCATGGAACGCTGTTAAAAATGTGGAGAATTTAAAAGGGTATACATATATTTCTATAGCTGACAAACGTGCTATTGCAGCATCGGCTAGGGATGAAAAACTTGATTATATAATTCAAAAGTTAGACGAATATCAGATGGATGTTACTACCTTTCTAGATAAAGATTTTCCATCTATGTTAAACCAAATCTATAATCCACCAGCTATATTGTTTATGCGAGGTAATCGAGCCTTATTAGATAAAAGGTTAAACCGTATTGCCATTGTAGGGGCGCGACGATGTTCATTATATGGTCGGAATGTGGCAAGAATGTTAGGAAAAGAATTGGGTAAATACAGTACTATAATTGTGAGTGGCGGTGCTCGTGGCATCGATTCGCATGGTCATGAAGGACTACTAGCAAGTCAGGGGTACGGCATTGTTGTTATGGGATGTGGATTAGATATTGTATATCCTAGAGAAAATTCAAAATTATTTGATAGAGTACTGGCTAATAATGGGTTACTCCTATCTGAATATCCTCCTGGTACACCGCCTTCGGCAAAGCATTTTCCAGCGAGAAACCGTATTATTAGTGGTCTTAGTCGAGGGGTAATCGTAGTGGAGGCTAAGGCTAGTAGTGGATCTTTGATTACAGCGGATATGGCGGTTAGTGAAGGGCGAGATGTGTTTGTAGTACCATGTAACCTATTAGACCATACAGCGGATGGTAATAAGTTCCTTATGCGCAATGGTGCTTATGTATTAACTGGATATGAGGATATCGTTGAACAATATCATTTAACATTGCGGGATTTTTTTGCCACAGAAGAGAAACTTTCACCGGCAAAAAATAAACTTTCAACGTCAAAGAAAGAGGAACATAGTCATGTAAAAGAGGGGGATTTATCGAGTAATACATGTAAGGGTGTTGATAGTCATGGGTCGTCTATGTTAAGCTTTAGTTTGGATAAGAGTTTAATCTTGAGTGAAATACCTCATGATCGATGTATTACTGTTAGTGATATTTTGAAAGTAACTCACATTCCATTGCAACAATTGCAGCCCTTATTACTAGAGTTAGAGCTAGAAGGGGCTATAGAGCATCAACCGCCGAGAGGCTATATTAATATGACTAGGAGTGATATACTTGTCCATTAAACGATCTATCGTTATTGGCGAGCCAAAAGCAGCTAGTACTAGTAAAGAAACAAAAAAGAAAAGTACTACAAAAGAGAGTTCTACGATAAAACGTAAGGTTGCCAAAGAGGCTCTTACTCCTATGGGAATTGTACGTGACAAGTCTGTGTTACAAACCTCTGTGCCACCTGAGCAACGTGAACCTCGCGTATATAATCCAGATGGCAAAGTATTGGTTATCGTAGAATCTCCTGCTAAATCTAAAACAATTGAAAAATTCTTAGGTCCAAACTATGTGGTAAAAGCAAGTATGGGCCACTTACGAGATTTGCCTAAATCTCAAATGGGTATCGATATTGAGCATGGCTTTACACCGCGCTATAGCAATCTAGTAACTCGTAAAAAGGTTATTGATGAACTAGTTTCCTATGCCGATGAAAGTAGTGCCGTATTGCTTGCAACTGACCCTGACCGCGAAGGGGAAGCCATTTCATGGCATTTAGCGTACATTCTTAACGTAGATCCTACGTCTACATGCCGTATTACATTTAACGAGATTACTAAAAATGCAGTAGCGGAAGCTTTAGAATCTCCACGTACCATCGATATGAACATGGTAGATGCTCAACAAGCACGCCGTGTGTTAGACCGTATCGTAGGTTATAAATTGAGTCCACTATTATGGAAAAAGGTTTGTAAGGGCCTTAGTGCAGGTCGTGTACAGTCCGTTGCTGTTCGTCTAATTTGTGAACGCGAACGAGAAATTCAAGCCTTTGTGCCACAAGAATATTGGACTATTGAGGGCAATTTTGAAACGCCTAAAAAAGAGGCTTTCACAGCAGAATTAACTCATATTAAAGGTGAAAAAATCGATATTACTACTGAAAAAGATGCACAAGCGGTTGTCGATGCCATAGGCGGTGCCGATGCAGTAGTAACGAATGTGGAAAAACGTAAGCGCTCTCGTAAGGCGGCACCACCATTTACAACTTCTACGTTGCAACAGGATGGTGTTCGTAAGTTGAACTTTGGTGCAAAGCGTACCATGATGATTGCTCAACATTTGTATGAAGGTTTAGAAATCGGTTCCTATGGTCATGTAGGCTTGATTACTTATATGCGTACAGACTCTACGCGTATTTCTAAAGAGATGCAAGTAATGGCTAAGGACTATATTCTTCGTAACTATGGTGAAGACTATTATCCATCTAAACCTAATATGTACGGTGCAAAAGGTTCTGCTCAAGATGCCCATGAAGCGATTCGTCCTACATCATTAGAGCTAACACCCAAAATGGTAGAACCATTCTTGAGTCGTGATGAGCTAAAATTATATACGTTGATTTGGAATCGTTTTATGGCGAGCCAAATGGCACCTCAACAAAATGAATCCACTACCATTGAATTGACTGTTCATGACGATTACACATTTAAAGCGACAGGCTCTCGTGTAATCTTCCCAGGTTTTAGTGCTGTTTATGAAGATGCTAAAAAAGAGGATGTTCCTCAATTGCCAGCACTTAAAAAGAATGATGCTGCTCATACGGTAGAGGTATTGCCTGAACAACATTTCACGCAACCACCTCCACGTTATTCTGAGGCGAGCCTCATCAAAACATTGGAAGAGCTCGGTATTGGTCGTCCAAGTACATATGCTCCAATTCTTGATACAATCGTAAGCCGTAACTATGTAGAGAATACGAATAAGCAATTCGTTCCGACAGAGTTAGGCTTTGTAGTGGTAGATTTCTTGATCGCGTACTTTGAAAAAATCATCAATACAGGTTTTACTCGCGATCTAGAAGAAGAACTCGATGCTATTGCATCAGGTAAGGATACGTATCTAAAGGTATTGTCTGATTTCTATGAAGTATTTGCTAAAGAGCTAGAAGATGCAAGCGATGTAGATCGCATTGAAATTGCATCTATGGAAAGTGATGAAACGTGCGAACTCTGTCATAGCCCAATGGTATATAAATTTGGTCGCTATGGTAAGTTCCTTGCATGTTCTAACTTCCCAGAATGTAAAAATACAAAACCTATTACGGTAGGGACAGGTGTAACTTGCCCTAAATGTAAAGAAGGGGAAATCGTAGAACGTAAATCTCGTCGAGGACGTTTGTTCTATGGTTGTAACCGTTATCCACAATGTGATTTCACATTATGGGATAAACCAACCCATGAATTCTGTGATACATGTGGTTCTATTATGGTTGAAAAGACATATAAAAATGGGACGACTAAGAAATTCTGTTCCAATGAAGCATGTCCAACTAGACCTCCAAAGAAAAGTAGAAAGAAAAAGAGCGAAGCTAGTGAAGAAACTGTAAAAGAATCTAAAGAAACTAAAGAGTCTAAGAATTCTAAAAAATCTAGCAAAGCTAAAAAAGAGGAAATAACAGTTGAATAATAAAAATGTTATTGTTATTGGCGCAGGGCTAGCTGGCTCTGAGGCGGCTTGGCAACTCGCTAATCGTGGTATTCATGTAGACTTATATGAAATGCGCCCCGTTAAGAGCTCTCCTGCGCACCAAACAGATCAATTTGCAGAACTCGTATGTAGTAACTCTTTACGAGCTGGCAATATTGAAAATGCAGTAGGTCTTTTAAAAGAAGAGATGCGTCGTTTAGGCTCCATTATTATGGAATGTGCCGATGCGACTGCTGTACCTGCTGGAGGTGCCTTAGCCGTTGATCGTCACTTGTTCAGTGAAATGGTGACTGAAAAGGTAAAAGGCCATCCTAATATTACAGTGCATCACGAAGAGGTAACCGAGATTCCTGCTGAAGGTACTGTTATTTTTGCTTCTGGTCCCCTTACATCTGAAGCATTAGGGGATAAGATTAAAGAATTAACTGGTGAAACAGGCTTTTACTTCTACGATGCAGCAGCACCTATTGTGACAGCAGAATCTTTGAATTACGATAAAGTATTTGCCGCTTCCCGTTACGATAAGGGCGACGCAGATTATCTTAACTGTCCTATGACAGAGGAAGAGTACAAAGCATTTTGGCATGAGCTTACAACGGCTGAAGCAGTACAACCAAAAGATTTTGAAAAAGAAATCTATTTTGAAGGTTGTATGCCTGTAGAAATTATGGCAAGCCGTGGTGAAGATACTTTGCGCTATGGACCATTAAAACCAGTTGGTTTGGTGGATAAGCGTACCAATGAAGAGTCTTATGCAGTTGTTCAATTGCGTAAGGAGAATAAGGAAGGCACTATGTTTAACTTGGTAGGCTTCCAAACTCACTTAAAGTGGGGCGAACAAAAACGTGTATTTGGTATGATTCCAGGCCTTGAAAATGCAGAATTCGTTCGTTATGGTGTTATGCACCGTAATACGTATATCAACTCCCCTGAGTTGTTGAACCATGCGTTCCAACTGCAAAAAGAACCGCGTTTATTCTTTGCGGGCCAAATGACAGGCGTAGAAGGATATTTAGAATCTGCTGCTAGTGGTCTTATGGTTGGTCTACAAGTGGATCGTTATTTAGACGACCGTTCATTTATTGACTTCCCTAAAACGACAGCTATTGGATCCCTTAGTCACTATATTTCTAACTATGAAGGGTCTAACTTCCAACCTATGAATGTCAACTTTGGTATTATGGATCCATGGCCACAAAAAATCCGCAAGAAAAAAGAGAAAAATGCACTCATTGCTAATCGTGCATTAGAAGAACTAGATGCATTAAAAGCTAAAGAAAATCTATAAATTTTGGACCTATAAAATTAATTGCTCCATACTATATGAGTTTTAGACCTATAAAGAAAAATCCTTCATTCAAAGGGAGACCCATGAATGAAGGATTTTTTTATTCATAATATATGTTCTTATTATTTGTTATCATTTACGTTTTTTCGTTTTAGGCGCTGTTTCTGTAGTTTCAAGTACAGGTTGATTTTTCTTTTCTAAGTAGCCTAAATAGATAAATAGACAAATGCCTACGATGATGACAATAAGACTAGTCATCTGAGCTGATTTTAAGCCTAATGTTAAGTCTACATAGTCACCGCGTAAGAATTCAAGGAAGAATCTAGCTGTAGAATAGAGAATCGCATAAAGCACGAATACTTGACCTTTAGCATGTTTAAAGGAGCTAAATAATAGGAGGGCTACAAAGATAAGAATGTCGATTTGACCTTCCCAGATTTCGGCTGGCCATAATGGTTGATTGCCGTAGGTGCGATGAGCCAACGTGCTTTCAGGGTAGAGAATACCAAAATTACCGCCCGTAGGATGACCAAAGGCATCGCCATTTAAGAGATTTGCCATACGGCCTACAGATTGTGCCAAAATCAATGCTGGTGCGAATAAATCGGCAAAGGCCCAAAAGTCGATATTATTTTTACGTAAGTACCAATAGCCTGCAATGGTGCCAAGAACGACACCGCCTTGAATGGCCATGCCACCTTGCCATACAAAGGGGATTTCTAGTAAATGATTGCCATAGTACTGCCAATCAAAGAAGAACACATCCCATAATCTGGCACCAATGAGACCTGCTACGGCAACAGTAATGGAAAAGTCGATGATGTGTTCATGCCAACCTCGTCCGTCTTTTTTTAATAAAACATAGGCAACCGAGGCACCACAGATGATAGCTAAGGCTAACATGGCACCATAAGCCCTGATAGGAAAGTCACCTATAAAAAATAGATATTGATGCATATAAAACTCCTTTTGTAATAACTTGTATTGTATAAGGTAAATTATAAATTACATGCACCCTTCATGCAACAACTGAGATGAATTCTATATAATATGGTATAATATAGAGATTGAAATTGTATCCCCTTATGGGGCTAGAGTTAGGAGTGTTCATGATTCGTAAATCTACTATTTTAAAATCCTTAACAGCTTTAGTAATGTCCGCATTATCTACGACTGCAGTACAAGCTGAGGTATTGGTTCCCGTTGACCAATTCTTAGCAAATACAACGCGTCATTACGAAGCAAATCAATATAAAACATCCTATACGGTGTATGTACCTCAAACAGAGTTACAAGGAAATGCTATTGTTTTAAATCCTGCTGCCGTTGGTGAACCTGTAAAATTGCCAACTACAAGTAAAAATGGCATGACCTATGTTGATATTGAGTCTGATCCAGCTATGCTCGGTGTGAGCTATACAAAGGTCAATGGTCAATTAACATTAGGTCCTGCACCGCAAGCCTCTACAGTAAAAGCTCCTTATACAATGCAAACACCATTGTCTTGGGCCTTTGATCCATGGCCAACACAGGGGACTCCATATCAAGCAAAGCTTAATGCTAGCGGTGATAATATTATTTCTCCAAGCTGGTTCAAATTGCATAGCCTTGGACTCGAAGCAAGTCCTAATGTAAGTATTGATTATGTTAACGATTATAAAAGTAAAGGTTATCACGTATGGCCTTTGATTACGAATCGATTTGATCCTGGCTTTACAAGTGGTATCTTAGCAGATCAATCTGTATGGAAAAAATATGCTCATAACCTTGTGCAATATGCCTATATTTACGGATTTGATGGTTATAACTTTGACTTTGAAAATATTGATTATGCCGACCGTGATCGTTTAACAGCGTTTGTAGCATATTTATCTAATCATTTACATCAATACAATATTAAAACATCCATTGATGTAACTGGTTATTCTGATAGCCCAGAATGGTCTTTAGTATATAACCGTGGCGCCTTTGCAAATTCCGTAGATTATGTAGTTCTCATGGCTTATGACGAAACATGGGCTAAGAGTTCCACAGCAGGTCCTGTAGCAAGTTATCCATGGGTTCGCAATCATACAGAAAAAATGCTTTCTGAAGTGCCATCCCAAAAACTAGTACTTGGTGTGCCCTTCTATATGCGCTTATGGCATGATACAAATGGCTATGCTAAGGGCGAAACATTGGCTATGAAAAATACAGGTAGTTACTTTGCAAACTACAAGGATAAAATGACATGGGATGATAGATTAAAATTATATTATTTATCTATCCCAACTGGTTCTGGTTCCGATCGTATTTGGTTTGAAGATAATACGTCTTTAGGTTTGAAACTAGACCTTGTAAAAGAGTTACAACTTGGTGGTTTTGCTGCATGGCGTAAAGGCTTTGAAGATGAATCTACTATTGCTATGATTCAAGGCAAAGACTTAGGCCGGGGTATTCCTAAATCTCCTACAGCGGTTGTTCCTGAACCAGTAGTAGAAGAAACTAAACCATTAACTAAGCTTGAACAATATAAATTGCGTTTAGAAGAAAAAGAAAAGGCCAAAGCTGCTAAAGCGGAAGCCAAACGTAAGGCAAAAGAAGAAAAAGAATTAGCTAAACGCAAAGCTAAAGAAGAAGCGGAGCAAGCCAAAGCTGAGAAAAAACGTCAAGCTGAGGAAGCCAAGGCAGAGAAAAAGCGTTTAGAAGAAGAAGCTAAGGCTCAAAAGGAACGTGATGCACAAGAGGCAAAGAATACAATTGCTTTTTATAAGAGCCATGGATCTGTTCAAAATACAACTACTAAAAACGAATTAACTAAATCTGTACAAGTAGTAAAACGCTAGTGTTTGACTGCTTTTACTTGAAGTAGTAAAATAAAAACATTGATTATAAAACGGCAACTAATGAGGTTGACCATATGAGGAGGCCCCTACATGAATGAAAAATATGTAGCCCAAGATATTGAGAAAAAGTGGCAAAAGTATTGGGATGATAACCATACATTTAAAACAGAATATGATGAATCCAAAGAAAAATACTATGTATTAGAAATGTTCCCGTACCCATCTGGTAACTTACACATGGGTCACGTGCGTAACTATTCCATCGGTGACGTAGTAGCTCGTTTCAAAAAAATGAAGGGCTTCAACGTATTACATCCAATGGGCTGGGACTCCTTTGGTATGCCTGCAGAAAACGCAGCTATCAAACATGGTATTGCGCCTAAAACATGGACTCTTGATAACATCGAGAACATGAAATTACAACAAAAAGCACTTGGCTTGTCCTATGATTGGGACCGTGAAGTTGCAACATGTAAAGAAGATTACTACAAATGGACGCAATGGTTCTTCCAACAATTTTATAAAAAAGGCTTAGCCTATAAAAAAGAAGCAAAAGTAAACTGGTGTGAAACTTGCCATACTGTATTGGCTAACGAACAAGTTATCGATGGCGCTTGCTGGCGCTGTGACAACCCAGTTGAGAAAAAAGACTTGTCTCAATGGTTCTTGCGCATTACAGAATATGCTGATCGCTTGTTAACAGATTTGGACACTCTTGATCATTGGCCACAACGCGTTAAATTGATGCAAAAGAACTGGATTGGCCGTTCTGAAGGTACAGAATTCTCCTTTGAAGTACCATCCATCAATGAACGCGTATCTGTGTACACTACACGGGTTGATACTATTTATGGCGTAAGCTATGTAGTATTGGCTCCTGAACATCCATATGTAGAACGCCTTATTGAAAATGCGCCTAATAAAGCTGAATTAGAAGCTTTCATTACACGTATGCGCAATATGAGCGATATTGACCGTACATCTACAGAGGCACCTAAAGAAGGTATGTTCACTGGTTCCTATGCAGTAAACCCTATGTCTGGCGAACAAGTTCCTGTGTGGATTGCAAACTATGTATTGGTAGACTATGGTACTGGTGCCGTAATGGGTTCCCCTGCGCATGATGAACGTGACTGGGAATTTGCTCATAAATACGATTTGCCTATTAAACAAGTTGTAGCTTGTGAAGGTGAAGAATACAGCCTTGATAAATGGCAAGAATGGTACCATGAAGATGGTATCCTCGTTAACTCTGGTGAATATAATGGCCAAACATCTGAAGAGGCTCGTAAAACTATTACAGCTGCTCTTAACGAACGTGGCATTGGTGAAGGTAAAGTAAACTTCCGTCTTCGTGACTGGTTGATTTCTCGTCAACGTTACTGGGGCGTGCCAATTCCTGTAGTATATTGTGAAAAATGCGGTGAACAACTTGTTCCTGAAGAAGAGTTGCCAGTACGCTTGCCAGAGGATGTTAAATTTGAGTCTGGTGCCGTATCTCCATTGGCTACATCTGAAAGCTTCCTAAATACTACATGTCCTAAGTGTGGTGGTCCTGCACGTCGTGAAACAGACACAATGGACACATTTATCGATTCCTCTTGGTACTTCTTGCGCTATACAGACGCTAAAAACGACCAAGTTCCATTCGATAAAAAAATCGCTAACTACTGGATGAACGTTGACCAATATATCGGTGGTATTGAACATGCTATCTTGCACTTGTTGTACTCTCGATTCTTTGTGAAAGTTATTCACGATTTAGGCCTTATCGAAGCTAATGAGCCATTCCGTGGCTTGTTGACACAAGGTATGGTTCTTAAAGAAGGCAGCAAAATGTCTAAATCCAAAGGTAATGTAGTTTCTCC
>OGCU01001080.1_pt1 | contig 10055 bp, 8 predicted proteins | sample 1570251 | NCBI WGS metagenome assembly OGCU01 (sample SAMEA2582182, study PRJEB24529) | metagenome | biome: Human gut stool | place: China | collected 2011
TCGCGAAGGCGGCCGTACTGTTGGCGCCGGCGTTGTTGCTGCTATCAACGAATAAGTAAGAGAGCGATAACTTGGTTTTCTGCTAAGACCGGTCCGACATAGACCGGTCTTAGCATATTTTTGAAAGTTTGTTGACATAGAGTGTTAACTGTGGTACTCTATATTAGTGAAATTTTGTGATTGGTAATCTATGAGTAAGAGAGGTGTTAAATATGCGCAGTTTAGTTACCATGGCTTGCACTGAGTGCAAACAACGCAACTATCAAACCAACAAAAACAAAAAGAACGATCCTGATCGTATCGAACTGAATAAATATTGCAAGTTCTGCAAAAAACACACTTTACATAAAGAAACTAAATAATTTTTGTTAACGTGTGATTTAGTATCAGGTATTCAAGCAAGGATGTGAAAAAATGGCCGTTCCGGAAACTACGGGTGTGAAGAACGCAGGCGGTATTACACGCTTTATGCGTGAAACTAAAGTAGAACTGAAAAAAGTAACCTGGCCTACCAAACAAGAGCTTATTGCTAATACTGCAGTGGTTTTGATTGCGGTTGTTATTTGTGCAGCATTGATTTGGGTCATTGATTCCTTCTTCAATGTTGTTTTTCGCTTGATTTTGCAATAAGGCTGCGTAAGGAGGAAAGGGAAGCTTCCCTATCATTAATATGGAATCAGAAAAACGTTGGTATGTAATCCACACTTATTCCGGTTATGAGAATAAAGACGGGAAAAAACGCATCGTCCAGAGAAAGGTTTTTCCTGGTTATGTGCTTGTAGAGATGATTGTAAATGATCGCTCTTGGTATGCTGTGCGTAATACACCGGGTGTGACCGGCTTTGTCGGTTCCGGTACTAAACCGATTCCTTTGACTGATGAAGAAGTCAAACAGATCATGCGCTCCATGGGCGTAGAAGAAAGCCGCCCCAAAATTGATTTACAATTACAACAGATGGTTCGTTTGAAAACTGGTCCGTTTGCCGGCTGTGTCGGCAGCGTTTCTGAAATCAATGAAGAACGTGGTAAACTGAAAGTTCTGGTTAGCATGTTCGGACGCGAAACACCTGTTGAGATTGATTTTACTCAGGTTGAAGAAGCTGAATAATAAGGAGGTGTAATAAATGCCGAAAAAAGTCGTAAAAATGGTAAAATTACAGGTACCGGCTGGTAAAGCTACTCCGGCTCCTCCTGTAGGCCCTGCACTTGGCCAAGCTGGTGTAAACATCATGGCTTTTGTTAAGGAGTTCAATGAACGTACTGCTCAACAAGCAGGTTTGATCATTCCGGTAGAAATTACCGTATTTGAAGATCGTTCCTTTACTTTCATTACAAAAACTCCTCCGGCACCGGTTTTGCTGAAAAAAGCTGCTGGTCTGGAAAAAGGTTCCGGCGAACCAAACAAAAAGAAAGTTGCTCAATTGAGCCGCGATAAAGTTCGCGAAATCGCTGAAGCTAAAATGGCTGACCTGAATGCTGCTGATATCGAAGCTGCTATGAGAATGGTAGAAGGTACTGCGCGCAGCATGGGTATAACCATCGTTGACTGATTTATAGTCGACTATTTATGTGGGAGGAATTATCCGTTTGTACCACAAGGAGGAAAGTTTAATGACAAAATTTGGTAAAAAATATCAAGACGCTTTGAAACTTATCGAAGCCGACAAATTCTATGCTCCTAAAGAAGCAGTAGAATTAGTTAAAAAAACTTCTGTTACTAAATTTGACAGCACTGTAGAAGTTGCTTTCAAATTAGGCGTAAATCCTAAATACGCTGACCAACAAGTTCGTGGTGCTCTAGTTCTTCCTCATGGCACTGGCAAATCTAAATCTGTTTTAGTATTTGCTAAAGGCGCTAAAGTTCAGGAAGCAGAAGCAGCTGGTGCTGACTATGTAGGCGGCGAAGAATTGGTTGCTAAAATCCAAGGCGGCTGGACTGATTTCGAAGTCTGCGTTGCAACTCCTGATATGATGGGTGTTGTAGGCCGTTTGGGTAAAATCCTCGGTCCTAAAGGCTTGATGCCTAACCCGAAGGTTGGTACAGTTACTATGGATGTAACACGTGCTATCAACGAAATTAAAGCCGGTAAAATCGAATATCGTACTGATAAAGCTGGTAATGTTCAAGCTCCTATTGGTAAGGCTTCTTTTACCGAACAACAACTGTTGGAAAACTACATCACTTTGGTCGATACTCTGATCAAAGTAAAACCGTCTGGTGCAAAAGGTCAGTATATTAAATCTATAACTGTATCTACCACTATGGGCCCTGGCGTAAAAATTGACGTTTTGAAAGCTAACAGCGACAAATAAGATTTTTGATGTAGTAACAACTTTATAAATCAGAAGATAATCGGGCCATAGACAGCAGGTGCGGTAACGCATAAGTAGAAATACACCTGCCGAGGCTGGAGACGATGAAGATAGACCTTCGCGACCTCCGGCTTAGGCCGAGAGGTCTTTTTGATTTTATAAAATCATTTTTTAAGAAGGAGGTGTGATGCATGGCAGTTATTAGACCTGAAAAAGCAGCTAAAGTTGCTGAGATCAAAGAATTGCTGACAGCTTCCAAGTGCACTATTCTGGTTGATTTTTGCGGTTTGACCGTAGCTCAGGATACAGCATTTCGCCGCAAAATGCGCGAAGCTGGCGTCAAATATGGCGTTGTAAAAAATACAATGCTGCGTATTGCTGCAAATGAAGCCGGCATCGAAGGTTTAGAGCCTGTATTGGAGAAAAACACTGCAATTGCAGTTGCTCCTGAAGATCCCGTTGCTGTAGCAAAAATTATTTGCGATTTCGCAAAAGAAAACAAAGCTCTGACTATCAAAGCTGGTGTACTCGACGGTCAAGTTATCGACGAAGCTGCAATTAAAGCTTTGGCAGAACTTCCGCCGAAAGAAGTCCTCATTGCAAAAATGCTGGGCAGCATGAATGCTCCAATCAGCGGTTTTGTCAATGTACTGCAAGGTACTATCCGCAACGTTGTTTATGCACTCGAGGCTGTTCGTCAGCAAAAAGAGTCCGCATAAGCAGTGTGTCTAACCAAGCAAGTTAAAACAAAAAATAAAACATTTGAATTTATGGAGGTATATATAATGAACAAAGAACAAATCATCGAAGCTATTGAATCTATGACCGTACTCGAACTTTCCGAATTGGTAAAAGCTCTGGAAGAAAAATTCGGCGTATCCGCTGCTGCTCCTGTAGCTGTAGCTGCTGCTCCTGCTGCTGGCGGCGCTGCTGCTGCTGAAGAAAAAACTGAATTTGACGTAGTTTTGACTTCCGCTGGCGCTGGCAAAATCAACGTTATCAAAGTTGTTCGTGAAGCAACTGGTCTTGGCCTGAAAGAAGCAAAAGAAATCGTTGACGGCGCTCCTAAAGCTGTTAAAGAAAAAATCTCCAAAGCTGACGCTGACGCTTTGAAAGCTAAACTTGAAGAAGCTGGCGCTTCCGTAGAATTGAAATAATTTCAATTAGAACTTTAATAAGCTTCCTGTTTTGCAGGAAGCTTATTTTTTATTTTATTACTTGCTATTGACAATAGAAAAACTTTGTGATATCATAATAAAATACAGTAAATAAATGAATTGCAGGTATTTTGATAACGGTCACGATGGCTCAGTGGTTGGGAATCGTGTACTGCTCATACGGTAAAGATGAAGTTCGTTCATCGAAGACAATACGCAAGGTCCTTGAGACAATCTGGAACCTTGCTTTTTTTGTCATTCGTGAAACGGGCTGAGTTTGGCCTGCCTGACAAAATATGAAGGGGTGAGGGATTACATGTTTAAACCGGTTCCCGTAGGCGATAGGACTCGGTACAGTTATGCCAGAATCAATGAAGTATTACCAATGCCTCATTTGATTGACATCCAAAGAAAATCGTATGAGTGGTTCATGCGAGAAGGTCTTTGCGAAATTTTTCATGACATTTCTCCGATCAAGGATTTTACAGGTAATTTAGAACTTTCGTTTGAGGGCTTTACGTTAGGGGATCCTAAATATAGCGTTGAAGAATGTAAAGAGCGTGATGCTTCTTACTCGGCACCATTAAACGTAAACGTTCGCTTGCTTTACAAAGACACCGGCGAGATCAAAGAATCTAAAGTTTTCATGGGTGATTTTCCACTGATGACTGAAACCGGTACTTTTATTATCAACGGTGCTGAACGTGTTATTGTCAGCCAGTTGGTTCGTTCTCCAGGCGTATACTACAATGTATCCATGGATCCCAGTGGTAAAAAAATGTATGGTACTACTGTTATTCCAAACCGTGGTGCCTGGATTGAATTTGAAACAGATGTTAATGATGTTATTTATGCTCGTGTAGATCGCACCAGGAAATTACCTGCTACGGTTTTACTGCGTGCTTTGGGTTTATCCAGCAATGCTGAGATTTTGGCATTGTTCGGTGAGCATCCTTCCGTTTTGGCAACTTTGGAACGTGATGCAACTACCAATCGCGAAGAAGCTTTAATTGAGATTTATAAGAAACTGCGTCCAGGCGAACCGCCTACTTTGGAAAATTCTACGCAGTTGATTGAAGCTACATTTTTTGATAATAAGCGCTATGATCTTGCCAGTGTAGGTCGTTATAAACTCAATAAAAAATTGGGCTGGCGCCGTCGTTTGCTGGATAAGGTTCTTGACGCACCGCTTGTTGATACTTCTACCGGAGAAATTATTCTGCCGGCAGGTACTAGAATTGATGATAAAGCTATTGATATCATCGAGCAAAGTGAAATTTTCAGCGGCGTAGGATTGAAAGAGGTTTTCATCCGCGTAAAAGAACAAGTACTGAAATTAATCTGTACTGCTGATATTCCCGAAAAACACCGTACTGTAACCGTAGAAGACGTTTTGGCATCTTTTGGTTATCTGCTCAACCTGATGGATGGTTTAGGTACAGGCGACGATATTGACCATTTGGGTAACCGTCGTCTTCGTTGCGTAGGTGAATTGTTGCAAAACCAATTCCGTATTGGTTTAACTCGTATGGAACGTGTTGTTCGTGAACGTATGACAATTCAAGAAATCGAATCTATTACGCCTCAAGCGTTGATTAACATTCGACCTGTAGTGGCAGCAATCAAAGAATTCTTTGGTTCTTCCCAATTGTCTCAGTTCATGGACCAAACAAACCCATTAGCAGAATTGACTCATAAACGTCGTCTATCTGCCCTTGGCCCTGGCGGTTTATCTCGTGAGCGTGCAGGCTTCGAAGTTCGTGACGTGCATCACTCTCACTATGGCCGCATGTGTCCAATTGAAACTCCAGAAGGTCCAAACATCGGTTTGATCAACTCCTTGTCTAACTATGCGAAGGTAAATGAATTCGGTTTCATTGAGGCTCCATACCGTAAAGTAGAAAAAATCTATGGTACAGGCGCTGATGCAGACAAGGTTGTAAAAGTTCGTGTCACTGATTCCGTTGTATATATGACAGCTGATGAAGAAGAAGGCATGACAATTGCCCAAGCGAACTCTCCAATCGATGCGGAAGGTTACTTCACTAATGAACATGTTGCTTGTCGTCGTGGTCATGATGTATTAGAAGTTACACCTGATAAGGTTGACTACATGGACGTTAGTCCAAAAGAAGTTGTATCCATTGGTACAGCTATGATTCCATTCCTTGAAAATGACGATGCTAACCGTGCTTTGATGGGTGCGAACATGCAACGTCAAGCGGTACCACTTTTGCGTGCGCAAGCTCCACTTGTTGGTACAGGTATGGAATATACAGCAGCTACTGACTCCGGTGTTTGCGTACTTGCCCGTGAAGCTGGTAAAGTTGTACGTTGCTGGGGTAATGAAATCCACGTTCTTCGCGATAGCGATGGTCGTGTAGATACATACCGTATGAATAAATTCCTTCGTTCTAACCAATCCACATGCTTTAACCAAAAACCAATCGTTAATCGTGGCGACCATGTTGTAAAAGGTCAAGTGTTGGCTGATGGTCCTGCTACTGATGGCGGCGAATTGGCATTAGGTTATAACGTTCTTGTAGCGTTCATGCCTTGGGAAGGTTATAACTACGAAGATGCGATCTTGCTTAGTGAAGAACTTTGCAAAGAAGATATCTATACATCCATTCATATTGAAGAATACGAATGTGATGCGCGCGACACTAAATTAGGCGCTGAAGAGATCACTCGCGAATTGCCTAATACTGGTGATGACACTCTTAAAAACCTTGATGAAGATGGTATCATCTGCATTGGTGCAGAAGTACATCCTGGCGATATCCTCGTAGGTAAAGCAACACCAAAAGGTGAAACTGAACTTACTCCAGAGGAACGTTTATTGCGCGCTATCTTTGGCGACAAAGAACGTGAAGTTCGCGACACATCCTTGCGTGTACCTCATGGCGAATCTGGTAAAGTAGTAGACGTTAAAGTCTTTACTCGTGAAAACGGCGACGAATTACAACCAGGTGTAAATAAACTTGTTCGCGTATACATCGCTCAAAAACGTAAGATTCATGAAGGCGATAAAATGGCGGGCCGTCATGGTAACAAAGGTGTCGTTTCTCGCGTTATGAGAAAAGAAGATATGCCATTCCTTCCAGATGGTACTCCAGTACAAATCGTATTGAACCCATTGGGCGTACCTTCTCGTATGAACATCGGTCAGGTTCTTGAAACTCACTTGGGTTGGGCTGTTCAAGGCTTAGGTATGAAAATCAAAGCTACAGACCTTCACATTCAAAATGTATTGAAAGAAGCTCGTACTGATGCATCTTATTGGGAACAAATTGACGCTATTCGCGGCTTATATGCTGAAATTGAAGAATTAGAAGCAAAAGCTAAAGAAGATGTGACAGTTCCTCATTTCGACATCGATGAAAAAATCATCGACTTGAAATCTCAAATTCTTGGCCATGTAGAATCTGCAGCGCAAAAGAAACTTGAAGCTCTTGGTGGCGAAGCTCGTTATAAAGAGCTTAAAGCTATTGAAGCTAAATACAATGCACTTCATGTAGAATTCTTCGACTCTGAAGAAGACGCTCCAGAAATGGATCCAGCTCTTGTAGAAGAATTAGAAGCTATTAATAAAGTTAAAACTACATTGAACCATATTGAATCTGCTCGTGCTAAACGCGTTGAAATTCGTCATGAACTCGAAGGCCTTGGTTACGATTATGAAACATATGGCATGCCAAAACCAGATGTAGCTGGTATTCATATTGCTACACCTGTATTTGATGGTGCGCACGAAAAAGACGTGTTTGAAACATTAGGCATTGCTGGTCGTTCCGATGATGGTAAAACAGTATTGTACGATGGTCGTACTGGTGAACCTATGGATAACCGTGTAACTGTTGGTTATGTATACATGCTTAAACTCCATCACTTGGTTGATGATAAAATCCATGCTCGTTCCACAGGTCCGTACTCCCTTGTTACACAACAACCATTGGGCGGTAAAGCTCAATTCGGTGGTCAACGTTTCGGGGAAATGGAAGTTTGGGCTCTCGAAGCATATGGCGCAGCTTATACACTTCAAGAGCTATTAACTGTTAAGTCTGACGACGTTGTTGGTCGTGTGAAAGCATACGAAAAAATCGTTAAAGGCGAAAACATCCCTGAACCAGGTGTACCTGAGTCCTTCAAGGTATTGCTCAAAGAACTTCAAAGTATTGGTCTTGATGTAAAAATCTTGAATGAAGATCAAGAAGAAGTTGTTATGAAAGAACTTGATGACGAAGATGAAGTGGTAGAAACTGGTATTGAAGAAGTTATGGATGGCAGTGCAGTAGAAACTGATGAAGTAACTGTAGTAGAGGAAGAAGCACCAGCTGATAACGGCGGTGAAGACGATATCCTTAGCCAATTGGCGTTCCCAATGGGCGATTCCTCTAACGATGAAGACTAAAACTATCTATAAGGAAGGGAGCGATAGTAGTGCTAGACGTAAATGAATTCGATTCCATGCGAATCGGTTTAGCCTCTCCAGAGCAGATCTTAGCTTGGTCTCATGGGGAAGTTAAGAAACCTGAAACTATTAACTACCGTACGTTGAAGCCAGAACGTGATGGTCTATTCTGCGAACGCATTTTTGGACCAACAAAGGACTGGGAATGTCACTGCGGCAAATATAAACGCATTCGCCATAAAGGCGTAGTCTGCGATAAATGTGGTGTAGAGGTTACACGTGCAAAAGTACGTCGTGAACGTATGGGCCATATCCAATTGGCTACTCCTGTATCTCACATTTGGTACTTTAAAGGTATCCCATCCCGCATGGGCCTTATCCTTGATGTATCCCCACGTTCCTTGGAACGCGTATTATACTTTGCTTCCTACATCGTAGTAGATCCAGCTGGTACTCCATTGGCAAAACGCCAATTGTTGTCCGAGCAAGAGTACCGCGAATATGAAGCTCAATTTAACGAAGACGGTTATACTATCGGTGGTAAATCCGTCGTAATCGAAACAGTAGCTCAACGTAACGAACGTTTGGCTATTGTTCGTGAAGCACAACGCAAAGAGCGCTATAATGCGGCTCTTCGCGATGATGCAACAATCCCAGAAGCTGATAAAGAATACGAAGAATTAACTCGTGAAGAGCGTTATGAATTGGGCGCTGCTGAAGAGGTTCTCTTCGTATGTATCGACATGGGTGCTGAGGCTGTAAAAGCTCTTTTAGCAGAACTTGATCTTGAAGCATTGAATGCTGAATTGCGCGAAGAATTGAACACTGCTAGTGGTCAACGTAAAATCCGTGCAGTTCGTCGTTTAGAAGTAGTAGAAGCATTCCGTCAATCTGGCAACCGTCCAGAATGGATGATCATGGATGTTGTTCCTGTTATCCCACCTGAATTGCGCCCTATGGTTCAATTAGATGGTGGTCGTTTCGCTACATCTGACCTCAATGATTTGTACCGTCGTGTTATCAACCGTAACAACCGTTTAAAACGTTTGTTAGATTTAGGTGCTCCTGATATCATTGTGCGCAACGAAAAACGTATGCTTCAAGAAGCTGTTGACGCATTGATTGATAATGGTCGCCGTGGTCGCCCTGTAACAGGCCCTGGTAACCGTCCATTAAAATCCTTGTCCGATATGCTTAAAGGTAAACAAGGTCGTTTCCGTCAAAACTTGCTTGGTAAACGTGTTGACTACTCTGGTCGTTCCGTTATCGTAGTAGGTCCTGAGCTTAAAATGCACCAATGTGGTTTGCCTAAAGAAATGGCATTGGAATTGTTCAAACCTTTCGTTATGAAACGTTTGGTAGAACGTGGTCAAGCATCCAACATTAAGGCTGCTAAACGCCAAGTAGAAAGAATCGGTCCTGGTGTATGGGAAGCCTTGGAAGAGGTAATCAAAGAACATCCAGTTCTCTTGAACCGTGCCCCTACATTGCATAGACTTGGTATCCAAGCCTTCGAACCAATCCTTTGGGAAGGCCGTGCTATCAAATTGCATCCATTAGTATGTACAGCCTTCAACGCCGACTTTGACGGTGACCAAATGGCTTGTCACTTACCATTGTCCGTAGAAGCTCAATCCGAAGCTCGTACATTGATGCTATCCGTTCATAATATCTTATCAACAAAAGATGGTAAGCCAGTTGCTATTCCATCTCAAGATATGATTTTGGGTACTTATTACCTAACAGTTGTACGCGAAGATACTCGTGATAAAGCAAAAACATTTGCTACATATGACGAAGTAATGCTTGCTTACGATTCTCATGTTATCGGGTTGCAAGATATTTTATACATTCGCTTGCCTGAACACGGTCGCGTAGAAACTACAGCTGGTCGTTTGATCTTTAACAACGCTTTGTTCCCAGAATTATGGCAATATGAACAAAAAGAAGACGGTACTTACACATTGGGTAAGGTTATGGATAAGAAGACGGTTGGTAAACTTGTAGATCAATGTTTCCAATTATTCGGCAATGAAAAAACTGCTGAACTCTTAGACAGAATTAAATCCCTTGGTTACTCCTTTGCACGTCGTGCAGGTATGACAGTAGCTATTGCGGATATTAAAGTACCAGAAGAAAAATTCGATTTACTTGATACTGCAGAACAAGAA
>OGCU01001088.1_pt1 | contig 9986 bp, 8 predicted proteins | sample 1570251 | NCBI WGS metagenome assembly OGCU01 (sample SAMEA2582182, study PRJEB24529) | metagenome | biome: Human gut stool | place: China | collected 2011
GTTGGGTCATAGATCGATTTAATTTCAGTAGTCCGAGCAATAATCTGAGCGATAACTTCACTAACTTGTACTGGAGTGTAGAATTCCCCAGCTTTTTTTCCGGAGTCAGATGCAAACTGACTGATCAAATATTCATAAGCATCCCCAAGAACATCTCCATTTTGCAAGTCAACCATGTTAAGATCAGCAAACAGGCCAATCAAATCCCGAATATTCTTGCTTCGTTTGTTTAAGTCACTACCTAAAGCAGTGTTAGTCAAATCAATAACTGAACTAGAGAACAACCCCTTAAAATCATCCGAATCATCGGTTGCGGCAATTGAACGTTCAAATGCGTTTAAACTATCCATTACTTCAGATAATTCAAAATCACCATTTTCAATATCTTCTTCCCAAGTTTGGTACAGATGTTCTGGAGTTACGTGATAACCTAAAATTTGTTGGATCATCGTTTCTAATTCTTCACCATACTCTTCATGAGCCTTCCGATACTCTTCAAGAACATTTGCATTATCAGATAATCCTGCTGTTTCTTTGAATGTTTGTAAAGTTTTATCACTCAAAAATTTATAGAACATCAACCCTAGCATATAGTCCTTATACCTACTTGCATCCATCGTGCCTCGTAAATTATTAGCCCCGTCCCATAAACGTCTTTTTATTTCTTCAGATGTGATCATCTTTTTTACTCTCCTCCATTATTTCTTTTTAATATTTTCTAATAATTTCATCTTCATTGCAATCCCCTTACACATGCTCCAACACAGTAACACTCTCCACATGCGTTGTTTGTGGGAACTGATCTACTGGTTGAATAGGCTTTATAACTTGGTATCCTAGTTCCATGAATTCTTGAATATCACGTACTAGAGTTGCTGGGTTACAACTTACATACACAACCTTTTTAGGTTCCATCGCCACTGCGCTTTGTATCAAGCTAGAAGTTAGTCCTTTTCTTGGAGGATCAACCATTATTACATCTGGCTTAATTCCTTGCTTTTGCCATTTTTCCATCCATACTTCAGCTTCTCCAACTTCAAAGTCCAAGTTATTTAAATCATTTAGACTAGCATTATGCTTAGCATCTTCAATAGCTTCAGGGACAATTTCTACACCGTATACCTTTTTAGCAAATTTAGCCATATTTAATGAGATCGTTCCAATTCCACAATATGCATCAATAACCGTTTCTTTTCCTGTTAATTCTGCGTTTTCAATTGCTAATTGATACAATTTTTCAGTTTGCTGTGGATTAACTTGGTAGAAAGATTGTGCTGAAATATCAAATTTCAAGCCATTCAAAGTATCTTGAATTGTATCTTTACCAGCTAATTTTATAGTTTTCTTTCCTAAAATAACATTTGTTTTATCTGGATTTACATTCAACATTACGCTCTTTACATCTGGACATTGTTGTTGAATTAAGAATGCAATTTGATCAAGATTTGGAATTTTTCTTACTCGACTAACTAGAACTACCATCGCTTCATGAGAATAATATCCTCTTCTCACTAAAATGTGACGTATCATTCCAGTATGCTTTTTTTCGTTATAAGCAGTAATCTTGCTCATGCGTAAAATGTCTCTTACTTTTAGCAAAATTTCGTCTATTCTTTTATCTTGAATGAGGAAATGTTCCATCGCCACAAAGTCATGACTATTGCGCTTGAAAAATCCTATCTCTAACTTACCATTAACTTCTCTTACTGGAACTTGAGCCTTATTTCTATAGTAGTAAGGTGTATCCATTCCTAACGTATCTGCCACTTCTAAATTATCCAAATGCACTTTTTGTAGCAAATCAGTTACTAACTTACGCTTAAATTTCAATTGGGCTAGATAACTTAAATTTTGTAGTGGAGCAATTCCTGTTTGAAGATATATTTTATCTTCATTTTCTACTCTATCCGGACTCTTTTCAATAAAATCTATTACTTTAGCGAAGCCATAATTCTTAGTAACTTTAACCACATGAGCTTTAATTTTTTCTTGAGGTAATGCACCTTCGACAAATAAAGGATAACCATCTACCTTAGCTACACCCATTCCTTGATAAGTTAAATCTTCAATTGTTAAAATTAAATCTTCATTTCTACTAACAGGTAATTTTTTCTTCATTATCGTCCTTTCCCTAAAAAAAGAGGGCAAAAAGAATTAACTCTTCTGCCCTCTTCTTTAGACTTCATTGGCTTATTAGTTTACTCTTCTTTTTCACCAATTATTCCATCGCCATTTAAATCTTTTTTAGTTACTTCTTCGATATCTTTAACTAATTGCTTAGTATCTTCACTAGCAGTGATTGCACCCTTTGGAATTTCATCAGTATTAGCAAAAAATTCAATATGTTGCTTCAAAGCTGTAAATTTCATTGGTGCATCGCCACCATACTCACCGTCGATATTAATCATAATTCTAGTATCAACTGGCTTAGCAACTAATTTCTTTGTTTTTATATATAAAACACGCTTATCATTAACATGCTTACCACCATTTAAGACCATTGTTATCAAGTGGAGCATTTCAACAAGATTACTTGTCTTTACTACGATAACTGTGAATTTACCATCATCTAGTGAAGCATCCGGTACAATTTGTTCAAAACCACCGATTGAGTTGGTCAATGCTACTAAAAACATTGAAGCTTCACCATCAAATACCCCATCATCATATTCAAGATGCATAGGTACATTCTTCATTTGTGGTAATAATTCTGCGCCTTTTGCTAAGTATGCTAAATATCCAAATAAAGATTTTAGCTCTGATGGAACACTGTATGTTAATTCAGTTAGTAATCCACCACCAGCAATATTCACAAAATAATTATCATTTGCCATACCTATGTCCATCTTAACAGTTTTACCAGCAGCAATTACTTTTGCAGCTTCAACTGGACTTTCTCTAGGTATTTTTAAAGCACGAGCGTAGTCATTAGTTGTACCAGCAGGAATAATTCCTAACTGTGGACGTTTCTTTAGCCCTGCAATTCCGTTCACAACTTCATTTATCGTACCATCGCCACCAGCAGCAACAATTAAGCTAAATCCTGCTTTTGCTGCACGTTCAGCTTCATTTCTAGCAGAATTTTCTTCAGCTGTTGTAGCAAATGCACTTGTTTCATAACCAGCATTCTCAAGGATATCCAAAATTTCTACTAAATCACCTTTTAATGCTTCACGACCAGAAGTTGGATTATAAATAATGCGACATCTTTTTTGCATGCTTTTTTCCCCGCCTAAGAGTCTAAAACCTCTTATCTTTCCTTCAAACTAGCCATTAATAATTTGTTAACCATCTTAGGGTTAGCCATACCACGAGTCTTCTTCATAATTTGACCTACTAAGAAACCAATAGCACGATCCTTACCATTCTTAAAGTCTTCGATAGATTGTTCATTGTTATCTAAAACTTCATCAATGATAGGTTGTAACTTAGCTGGATCTGATAATTGAACCATACCTTTAGATTCAACCCAAGCTTTAGGTTCAGTATCATTTGTAATGATTTCTTTGAATACTTTCTTAGCAATCTTAGAAGAAATTGTTTCATCTTCAATTAATTTAATCATTGTTGCCAAATGTTCTGGAGTTAAAGCAGTATCACTTAATTCTACTTGCTTAGAATTCAAGTAAGCATTAACTTCACCCATCAACCAGTTAGCTGCTAATTTAGGATCTGCTCCTGCAGCTACAGTTGCGTCATAGAAATCTGACATTTCTTTAGTTTGAGTAAGAACACCTGCGTCATAAGCTGGAATACCCCAATCTTGTGTATATCTTTCACGACGCTTATCTGGCATTTCTGGAATAGATGCACGAACTTCTTCAATCCAATCATCACTAATATGAATTGGTGGTAGATCTGGTTCTGGGAAGTAACGGTAGTCGTTAGCTTCTTCCTTAGAACGCATTAAAATAGTTTCACCACTTGGTTCATCAAAACGGCGTGTTTCTTGTTCTACTTCTCCACCAGACATCAATAAACGTTCTTGACGCTTAACTTCATATTGAATACCTTTGCGTACATGTTCAAATGAGTTAAGGTTCTTCATTTCAGTACGAACACCAAGCTTGTCAGATCCGATTGGTGCAATTGAAACGTTAACGTCAGCACGCATGGAACCTTCTTCCATTTTTACGTCTGAAATACCTGTAAATTGGATAACTTGACGTAATTTTGTTAAGTATGCATAAGCTTCATCAGCACTAGAAATATCAGGTTCTGCAACAATTTCAATCAAAGGTGTACCTTGACGATTCAAGTCAACGTAAGAATAACCATCTGGATTGTGTGTGTTTTTACCAGCATCTTCTTCAACGTGCATTTCACGGATACCAATCTTTTTCTTAGTACCATCTTCAAGTTCAATTTCTAACCAACCATTAGTACCAATTGGTGTACGAGCTTGTGTAATTTGGTAAGCTTTAGGATTATCAGGATAGAAGTAATTCTTTCTGTCAAAACCAACATCTTGTGTGATATCACAGTGAAGTGCTAATGCAGCACGCATCCCAAATTCTAAAGCACCCTTATTTATTTCAGGTAAGACACCTGGATACCCCCAATCAATAACATTGGTATTTGTATTTTGCTCAGCACCATATTGAACAGGAGAAGGTGAATATGCCTTAGAATTTGTTTGCATTTCAATATGGACTTCTAAACCTACAGTCGTCTCAAAATTCATTAGTTTTGACCTCCTAACGTTGGTATTGCTTTATGAAAATCAGTTGATTGTTCAAATGCATATCCTGCACGATACATTGTACTTTCTGCAAAACGTGGTGCAATTAGTTGTAAACCAATTGGCAATCCATTAGAGAATCCTGCAGGTAAGGACATACCTGGAAGTCCTGCTAAGTTAACTGGAATTGTCAAAATATCATTCATATACATTGTTACTGGATCGTTGATTTCTTCACCAATTCCGTATGCAGTAGTTGGAGATGTTGGAGCTAAAATCAAGTCATAGTCTTTATAAACATTTTCAAAGTCTTGGCAAATCAAAGTTATAACTTGTGCAGACTTCTTGAAGAATGCATCATATGAACCAGCAGAAAGAGAGAATGTTCCTAACATGATACGACGCTTAACTTCATCGCCAAATCCTTCAGAACGTGAACGTACATATACATCTTCCAAGTTCTTTACATCTTTAGCACGGAATCCATAACGAATACCATCATATCTTTGAAGGTTTGAAGATGCTTCAGATGAAGCAATAATGTAGTAAACTGGAACACCATATTTACTATGAGGTAGAGATACTTCATCTACTGTTGCACCTAAGCTTTCAAAAGTCTTTACGGCATCCTTAACTGCATTAGCAACGTCCTCGTCTACACCTTCACCAAAGTATTCTTTAGGAACAGCAATTCTCATGCCTTTAACACCATCTTCAATTCCCTTAGTAAAATCAGGAACTTCACGACTGGAGCTAGTAAAGTCATGGGCATCATGTCCACTAATTGCGTTTAACACTAAAGCATTGTCTTTAACTGTACGTGTCAAAGGTCCAATTTGGTCCAAACTAGATGCAAAAGCAATCAAACCATAACGAGATACACGACCATATGTTGGTTTTACCCCAACAATTCCGTTAAATGCAGCTGGTTGACGAATTGAACCACCAGTATCAGAACCTAAAGATGCTAGAACTTGACCAGATGCAACTGCTGCTGCAGAACCACCAGAAGAACCACCAGGAACTTTTGTAGTATCCCAGACATTCTTAGTAATTTTGAAAGCTGAATTTTCTGTAGAACTACCCATCGCAAATTCATCCATATTCAACTTACCAACTGTAATCATGCCGGCATCATTAAACTTATCCATTACAGTTGCGTTGTAAATTGGTTCAAAATTTTCTAACATTTTAGAAGCAGCTGTTGTTGTTAAATCTTTAGTTACGATATTATCTTTAATACCGATACCAATACCATCTAAAATAGAATCAGCTTTAACGCCTCGTTCATCAATTTTACGAGCCTTTTCTAATGCTCTTTCCTCATCTAATTTCAAGAAAGCTTCAATTTCTTTATCAACCTTTTTAATGTTATCAAATGTTGACTTAGTTAATTCTTCAACACTATATTTCTTATTTACTAAATCATCGTGAATACTTGCTAAATCATTCTTAAAGTAATCCATTACTATTCCTCACTTTCGTCAATAATTGCTGGAACTTTAATATATCCATCCTGGCTTTGAGGAACATTTTTCATTAATAAATCACGATCTGTTCCTTTTACTGCAACGTCTTCACGTAAAGTATTTATTGCATCTGTTACGTGTGTTGTTACAGGAACATCTGTTGTATCTACTTCACTAAGTTGTTGAACCATGTTAATAATTTCATCCATTTGTCCAGTAAACTTAGCTAATTCTTCATCTTTAAAAGCAAGCTTTGCTAGCCCTGCAACGTGCTTTACTTCTTCAGATCCAATTGCCATTGTTCATCCCTCTTTCATCACTTATCTATTACTTTAATAACTTTATTACTACTTATAGTTTGTTAATAAGTTTCCTAATTGATATTCTAGCATAATCATTTAAAAATATAAAAGAGACTACTGCAAAAAATAGTCTCACTTTATATATTATTTAGTAACTTCCGAATACATGGGTATAATATCCGCCATTGCCACCTGTTGTTGAAACAAAACTTTGTGTTTCACCATCACTACCATTAATCTTAATATCTACTGGAATACCACTTGGTAAGTATGACTTGGCAGCTTGTGCTACATATTGAGTAAAGCTAGTTATCTCGGTTTCACTATAAAATTGAGTTGTAATTGTTATGTGTAAACCTTGCAAAGTCTTATCTTTATATTGACCTTGTCCCGTTACATTAGAAATATTAGGGAAGAAATTCTTAACTTCTTTTTGGAAATTATCAAATGATGTTGAATCATTGTCATTAGGAAGTTTGTTATCTTCAGTCGCTGGAAGAACGTAACTCTTAATGTTTGTTTCTGTCCAACTTCCGATATCTGTCCCACTCTTACTTACAGTATAAGAGTAGAAATAACCACCTACTAAACTATCATTAGGAGCTTGAGCAAACATCGCAATCACAATTGGTACATTGTTTCCGACTTTTTGACGAACTCGTGCAAGAACTTTCTTAGCAGCTATCTTACCTTCTTCAATTCTCTTTTCTTTAGAAATTGTTGTTGAATAAGTAGCACCATATTGTTCTTTTTGGTAGTAATCCTTTTGATTCATACCAATCCCAATTGTCATACCGGCTAATTCCAATTTACCATTATTTTGCTTCATGTAATCTTGTTCTTCTATTTGTTGAACATAAATTGGGTTTCGCTTATTTGCTTCTTTCTTACCATTGTCGCTAGGATTCAAACCTTCTGGATTAGAACTAGATTTTCTCCCTAACCAATCTTGAATAGTAGCCTTATTTAAATATTGTCCTTCTTGGAAAATGTAACTCTTAGTAGAGAAATGATCCTTAGAAATTGTTGTTAGACCTGCTTCAAAACTCTTCAAATTCAATAGATTATCTGAATTTTGAGAAATCCCTACCCCTCTAGACTTACTTGTCTTATATTCTCCATCTTCAATAATTCCTTGATAATCACTACTATTGTTTTCACCAGTTGTCTGATAACCACTTTTAGATGACTCTGTAGTTGCTGTTGTAGTATTAGAATTACCACCAATTTAGACATAAACTGATAATTATACCAAACTTTTTCAAGATTCTTCCTCCATCTGCTGAATAAATTCTGCTTCATTCATTACTCTAACATTTAATTCTTGAGCTTTTGTCAATTTGCTACCAGCATCATGACCTGCAATAAGTAAATCAGTTTTCTTAGACACACTTCCTGTAACTTTTGCACCATGTGCTTCAAGCCATGATTTAGCTTCGGATCTCTTCAAAGTATCCAAAGTGCCAGTTAGAACAACACGTAAACCATTGAAACTACTGTCGGTGCTGCTTTCAAGCTGTTCTTCACGAGTTTTCCCTAAGAATTCCAAGTTTACTCCAGCTTGTCGCAATTCATCTAATAATTCCATCACGTGTTCATCTGCAAAATACATTTCAACACTATCACCTATAATTTTTCCTAATGAATCAATCGTTGAAATTTCATCACTTTTTGCTTTAGCTAAGTTATCCATTGACTTATAATTTTCAGCTAATATTCTAGCTACTTTAGCACCAACATGGCGGATTCCTAGTCCAAAAATTAAACGTTCAATAGAATTATTACGACTATTATCGATTGCTGTCAATAGGTTATTCGCAGATTTTTCCTTAAACTTATCTAAAGTTATCAACTGTTCAAAAGTTAAGCTATAAATTCCGGCAACATCTTTAATCATTTCACGGTTGTAAAGCTGTTCAATTATTCTAGGTCCTAATCCTCTAATATCCATCGCATTTCTTGAAGCAAAATGTGTTAAGCTTTCTTTTACCAAAGCTGGACATTGTGGATTGATACATCTTAGAGCTACCTCATCATCTAAATGAACTAACTTAGCACCACATTCTGGACATTCTGTTGGAATTTGATACTCTACTGAATCTTCTGTTCTTTTAGCTAAAACTACTTCAGAAATTTCAGGAATAATATCTCCAGCTTTATGAAGTTTCACCGTATCGCCTATACGAATATCTTTTTCCCTTAAATAATCAGGGTTATGTAGCGAAGCTCTTGCCACAGTTGTTCCTGCTAACGTTACTGGTTCCATAACAGCAGTTGGGGTTACCACTCCAGTTCTTCCGACTGTCCACTCAATATCTAAAACTTTTGTTTCCTGTTCATCTGGTGGAAACTTATAAGCTATTGCCCATCTAGGAACTTTAACTGTGTTTCCAACTTGAGACTGAACTGCAAAGGATTCTGCTTTTAGAACTATTCCATCAATATCGTATGGAAGGTTGGCTCTTTGATCAGTAGCCTCATCAATATAAGCAAATATTTCTTCCTTTGTTTTAACTTGTTTAGATTCATTATTAACTTTGAAACCCCAGCTCTCTAATTTGTTTAAGGCTTCAGTTTGAGTTTTTATCCCCAACTTTTCGGGTTCCATTAAATAATAAATAAAAGTACTCAAGTTTCGACTAGCTGTTATTTTTGTATCTAATTGACGCAAAGATCCTGCTGCTGCATTACGTGGGTTAGCAAAAACAGCTTGTCCTTCTGCTTCACGTTTAGTATTCAATTCCACAAAAGATTTCTTAGGCATGTAACATTCTCCACGAACTTCAATTGACACAGGTTCATTTAATTCCATAGGGATTGCCTTGATAGTTTTGAGATTTTCAGTAATATCTTCACCGATTACCCCATTACCACGAGTTGACCCCTTGATAAACTTACCATTCTCATAAGTTAAGGAAATAGCCAAACCATCAATCTTTAACTCACAACTATAATCCAACTTCTGCTCTACACTATTTTCTAAACGCTCTAAAAATTCTATTAATTCCTCTTTAGAAAATACATCGCCTAATGACAACATTGGAATATCATGACTTACTTTAGTAAAGCCACTTAGAACTTTACCACCTACTCTTTGACTAGGAGAGTCCGCAGTTACTAAATCAGGATTGGCCTGTTCGAGCTCTAATAAACGTTGATAATGTTTGTCATACACGCTATCTTCAACAGATGGAGTATCCAACACATAATATTCATTACTCCAGCGATTTAACTTATCACGAAGCTCTTTTAATTCCATCTCTATATCTTTTTGTGACATATGGGCACCACCTTCCTTATATCTTTGTAATTGGTGCGAATGCTGCTAATAATCGTTTAATACCTTTACCTTCAAAAGCAATATCTAGTTCTGTATCTTCGCCATCGCCTGAGACCTTAACAATTGTTCCTGTTCCCCAAGCTTTATGAGAAATCTTATCTCCTATATTCCAGCTTTGTTTGTCAGCACCAGTTTCTTTAGGGCGTTCAACAGTTCCTGCTGGCATACGATATTTAGGCCTCTTACTAAATGGC
>OGCU01001090.1_pt1 | contig 9969 bp, 7 predicted proteins | sample 1570251 | NCBI WGS metagenome assembly OGCU01 (sample SAMEA2582182, study PRJEB24529) | metagenome | biome: Human gut stool | place: China | collected 2011
TGGTCCGTGCTCAGAATATCCGTTCAACCTTATTGTGACAATGGTTAATTGTGACATTGACCTGAATTACGCTTTCATAAAAACATATTAACCAAATAAATATTTTTAATGGATATTTAAATTAAAGGATATATTCATGCAGTCAATAACACCTCCATTAATTGCCGTTATTGGTAGCGATGGTTCAGGCAAGTCAACGGTGTGTGAACATCTTATTACCGTTGTCGAAAAATATGGTGCTGCCGAAAGAGTTCATTTAGGAAAACAGGCCGGAAATGTCGGTCGTGCAGTGACAAAATTACCGTTGATGGGAAAATCCTTACATAAAACAATTGACCGAAACCAGGTGAAAACAGCAAAAAAATTGCCTGGACCAGTTCCGGCGCTGGTAATTACAGCGTTTGTCGCCCGTCGCTTACTGCGCTTTCGTCATATGCTTGCCTGTCGTCGTCGCGGGTTAATTGTTCTAACCGACCGTTATCCTCAGGACCAAATTCCTGGCGCTTACGATGGTACGGTGTTCCCACCTAACGTTGAAGGTGGTCGTTTTGTCTCATGGCTGGCAAGCCAGGAACGTAAAGCGTTTCACTGGATGGCGAGCCATAAGCCTGATCTGGTCATCAAACTCAATGTTGACCTTGAAGTTGCCTGTGCACGTAAACCCGACCATAAACGGGAATCGCTGGCGAGGAAGATTGCCTTAACGCCACAGTTAACCTTTGGTGGTGCACAACTGGTTGATATCGATGCCAATCAGCCACTGGAACAGGTGTTGGTTGATGTAGAAAAAGCGATTACGGATTTTATGACCGCGCGTGGTTATCACTAGTCAAAAATGGAAATGCCCGATCGCCAGGACCGGGCATTTTCAGGAAGGTTAAATCAACTGCAATGCTATCCAGTACAGCCCACCAGAAAGAAAAATTGCCGCCGGTAAAGTAAACACCCACGCCATCAGGATGCTGGTTACCGTTTTACGCTGTAACCCACCGCCGTCCACCACCATCGTCCCTGCTACCGCAGACGAGAGGACGTGTGTTGTGGAGACAGGCATCCCAATATAACTGGCAAGGCCGATAGACACTGCCGCCGTCATTTGTGCCGCCATGCCTTGCGCATACGTCATGCCGCGCTTACCAATCTTCTCACCGATGGTCATCGCTACACGACGCCAGCCAATCATGGTGCCAATGCCGAGCGCCAGTGCTACCGCCATGATGATCCACACCGGTGCATACTCGATGGTGCTAAGCATGTCGGACTTCAGTTTCTTCAACAGGCGCTGATCGTCAGCACTCACGCCAGGCATCTTCACCACTTTGTCGATAGTGTCAGAAACGCACAGCATAATGCGGCGCATCTGGCTACGTTGATCAAGCGACAGCTTGTCGTAGCTTTCCACATCGGTAGTCAACATGCCTTTCAGGCGGTTGAGCGCGTTAATGGTATTCGACGGATGGCAATGGAACTCCGCGGGTTGCGTTGCGCCAGCTTCCGGAGCCGGTACTAACTGATCAGCACCGGTAGCCTGTTTCAGCAGCGCAGGATGCTGCTCAAAGTAAGCTTCGACGTTGTTGATGGCATCACGGGTACGGGTGATTTCGTAGCCAGTGGCATTCATATTCACCACGAAGCCTGCTGGTGCGACGCCAATCAATACCAACATAACCAGACCAATGCCTTTCTGACCATCGTTCGCGCCGTGCGAAAACGCCACGCCGATAGCGGAAAGGATCAGCGCAATACGCGTCCAGAACGGCGGCTTTTTCTTGCCGTCTTTCTTTTCACGCTCCGCTGGGGTCAGGTGGATACGGGCGCGTTTCTTGGTGCCGCTCCAGTAGCGACGCAGCAAGAAAATCAGACCGCCAGCAAACACCAGGCCGACAATAGGGGAAACGATCAGAGAACCGAAAATACTTAATACTTTCGGGATATTGAGTGCATCCACCACTGACGTCCCGGTCATCAACGCATTGGTTAAACCAATCCCGATGATCGCGCCAATCAGCGTATGAGAGCTGGATGCAGGTAAACCAAAGTACCAGGTACCCAGGTTCCAGATAATCGCCGCCAGCAACATAGAGAACACCATGGCAAGGCCATGAGACGATCCCATATTAAGCAGCAGATCCGTCGGCAGCATATGCACAATGGCATAGGCAACACTCAGACCACCCAGCAAAACACCCAAAAAGTTGAACACCGCCGCCATAACCACGGCGAGCTGAGAACGCATCGCGCGGGTATAGATAACGGTTGCCACGGCGTTGGCTGTGTCATGGAAACCATTGATGGCTTCGTAGAACAGCACAAAAGCCAGTGCAAGCAATAATAACAGCCCGGTATGCAAATCCAGGCCAGCAAACAAATGTAGCATAGGACGTTACGCCATTTTGAGGACATGAACGCGGCGCATTATCAGTGACTTTCGCGGCGCGGGCAAAGTGAAATATAGACTTTTTTTGATTTGCCTCCTGTATGGATTTCACTCAAAAAATAATTATCTTATATAATTCAGGCAAATACTTCCTTTTAGTAATATTGATGCTGGTGCGACCACTGAGGAATCTTTACAATTCACGCCCGTTTTTTCTAAGAGGAGCGCAACGTGGAAAGGTTTGATGCCATTATTATAGGCGCTGGTGCGGCGGGTATGTTCTGTTCTGCGCTGGCAGGTCAGGCAGGACGCCGGGTTCTGCTGATCGATAATGGTAAAAAACCAGGGCGCAAAATCCTTATGTCTGGCGGTGGGCGCTGCAACTTTACCAACCTTTATGTCGAACCAGGCGCTTATCTGAGCCAGAATCCGCATTTTTGTAAGTCTGCACTCGCGCGTTTTACCCAGTGGGATTTCATTGATCTGGTCAATAAACACGGCATCGCCTGGCACGAGAAAACGTTAGGACAACTCTTCTGCGATGACTCCGCGCAGCAGATTGTCGACATGCTGGTGGATGAGTGCGAGAAGGGCAATGTAACCTTCAGATTGCGTAGCGAAGTGCTGAGTGTGGCGAAGGATGAAACAGGCTTCACGCTTGAACTGAACGGCATGACTGTCGGTTGCGAAAAGCTGGTCATCGCGACCGGTGGGCTGTCAATGCCGGGGCTGGGCGCGTCGCCGTTTGGTTATAAGATTGCCGAACAATTTGGCCTCAACGTGCTGCCGACCCGTGCGGGTCTGGTGCCATTCACTCTGCATAAACCGTTGCTCGAAGAGTTACAGGTGCTGGCGGGCGTGGCGGTGCCTTCCGTGATTACCGCTGAAAACGGCATCGTTTTCCGTGAGAACTTACTCTTCACCCATCGCGGCTTGTCTGGACCGGCGGTGTTGCAGATTTCAAGCTACTGGCAACCGGGTGAATTTGTCAGTATCAATCTGCTACCTGATGTGGACCTCGAAACCTTCCTGAATGAGCAGCGTAACGCACATCCGAATCAGAGCCTGAAAAACACACTGGCGGTTCATCTACCGAAGCGGTTGGTTGAACGCTTACAGCAACTCGGGCAAATCCCGGATGTTTCGCTAAAACAGCTCAACGTGCGTGACCAACAGGCACTGATTAGCACATTGACCGACTGGCGCGTACAACCCAACGGCACTGAAGGCTATCGCACTGCCGAAGTGACGCTCGGCGGCGTGGACACCAACGAACTCTCTTCACGGACGATGGAAGTGCGCAAAGTGCCTGGGCTGTACTTCATCGGCGAAGTGATGGACGTCACCGGCTGGCTGGGGTGCTATAACTTCCAGTGGGCGTGGTCGAGTGCGTGGGCTTGTGCGCAGGATTTGATTGCAGCGAAGTCGTCCTGACCTGTTACCTAAAGATGAAAATTATTAGAGCCGCATTAAAAATGAGCTAATTTTGATAGTGGCTATCTTGTGATTATTTTCTAATGAGCCCGTGAACTGAAACCCTCCAGGCTTAATATAAGGTGGAAGGAAAGGTGATTGAAAACTCACCCAGTGGCCAGATCTTTATAAAATATGAACAGGCTGAAAAAGACAGTAACTTTGTTGTTTTTTTATCCTTAACCACTATGCATTAATGCTGCGTTATTTCATGATGCCTAAGAAAAACCAGCGTTACGCAAATGGTCAACGCTGGTTTTATCCGGTACGTTGCAATTATTTTTTAGCAGAACCTGCTTCTAATATTGAAACGATTGAGAACAACGTAAAGCATACCGCTCCCAAACCGACCAAAACCCGCGAAGGAATAAAATATCCCATGTCGGTCTGCGCCATTTCCGCAAGAAACGATGCCAGGAAAAGGCAAAACAGGCAGGTGAAGACGGGAATCATCGGTATTCTGTTGGCTAACGAACAGGTACGTCTCCATACCAGTGCCAGTAGCCAGACTTTTGAGAATATGCTGTAACAGATCATTCCGAGGCAAATAAGAATAATGCCGGGAGCCAGTCGGGCGCTTGCATCGGAACTGACTAAGACGTATATCCCCTGCAGTACCGTGATTGAGCCGAGAAAAATAACCCAATAACACCACAGCCAGTGTTCTTTAGTTGAAAACGTATTACGTGTTTGATGGACAATTGTGGCAACAAGGCCAATTAGACAGGCACAGATTGCGGTTAACCCAAGCAATACGTGACCCGCGACATAATGCGGAGTTATGTCAGCACTACGTAACAGCGTAATAGACCAAATGAAACCGAGCAGGGTGAGTAAAACGGGAACGGCAATGAGGCAGTTACCGATTAATGAAGAATAAGCCTGTACCGGTGTTCCGTCGCTCTTGCTCCCCGCTGCATTTTTGGGAATGAGCAGAAAGTGACCGGATGACGCTGCCACCGTCGATACACAGGCGGCAATCATACCAACGCCGAAAATAACATGGCCGGCGACAAACTCGTCTGCCATCACATCATTGCCTGCTAACAGTGCCCAACCCCATATCATGGTGATAATTGACCCCGCATAGCCAATAATGGGGAACAATGTATTGTAAAACGTATTAACGCCGCGCGTGAGCTGCGAAATGATAATAAATGCGGTAGTGAATAATGCCAGGCATATGGCCGCCAGAGAAATCAGCACATGACCCGCGACGAAATACTCGCTTTGCCCTGAACTTTCCAGCACAAAGCCACCTAACGCGATACAAATTAAGCCCATAATCAAAGGGATTAATTTGAAAAGCCACCCGATATATATGTTCACTTTAAACTCCTCAGGTATCCCTGCTAATATTGAAATATGCATTAATGATAATTTCATCCTGTTAATATAATGACGAGATATCATTAAAGACAAATGCATAGCATAACTATAGCGGGGTTTACTTTGCAGAGCGCTACTTTTCAGCGTTCAAAAGGCCATGATAAATAAAAATTTATCCTAAGATTAATTCTTATGCTGTTGTTTTTTACAATTATCTTCCAGGGAGGGATTATTCTTCATTATTTGGTAAAAGACCGGATAGTCTCGGTGCTTAAAATCAGCGAACATATAAGTATTATTATTTTATATCGTCGTAAATCTGTTTTCAGACAAGTATCATTTATTTTGTTACAAACAATTCAAAAATATCACAGGTTATTTATGAAAGCAATTGACAATCAGATTAGAAACATCTCTTCAAGCCATCAAGATAAGCATTCAGATAAAGTTAACAGTCATCAACACCATGGCAAGGTTGATAAAACACATCGTGCAAAGATAGTTGAATTTGATAAACTGGATAATGATTCGCAAATAGATAACGATTTTGGCCTGCATATCATCTATTTCCTGCAACATGGTCACTGGAAGGTAAATGATCGTAGTCACCAGATGGAGAAAGTATGGTTTTACAATAGTGAACCTTCTATAGATATTCAAGAATATAATAGATTCGCCGACAATACTACTGATACGTTTATCTTTACAATTATACCAGACAATAACCATGTGTTAAAATTATCGTCTCCCATTACCGTTACTGTTGAGTGTAAGGGCGGTTATTATTTTATTAATTCCTCTGGAGATAAATCAGATATAATTTATAAAGTTGATGGGCTTTCTATCATAGCGAGAAATTTCTTTACTCTTCTTAGTGGTAATTTCAAACCTGACTGGCGTTGGGATGTCTCTAAGGAGACGTTTACTAAGGAAAAGTTTGACAGCTTTGTTAAACCTGTGTATTCAAAAATAGACTTCTATAAACAGTGTGGTGTGATTAACCCACAAAATGCCAACACGGCTTATTTTGGCGATACAGATGGAAGAGTAGGCGCTGTACTTTATGCATTGCTCGTTTCAGGGCATATAGGCATCAGGGAAAAGGGTTGGAGTTTATTATGTGAATTATTAAAACACGAAGAGATGGCTTCATCTGCATACAAACATAAAAATAATAAAGTGCTCTACGATTTATTAAATACGAGAGACATGATCTTGAATGAGTTGCATCAACATGTTTTTTTAAAGGACGATGCGATAACCCCTTGTATCTTCCTTGGGGATCATACAGGCGATAGATTTAGTACTATTTTTGGTGATAAATATATCCTTACTTTGCTAAATTCTATGCGAAATATGGAGGGTAATAAAGATAGCCGTATTAATAAAAATGTCGTCGTTCTGGCTGGAAATCATGAAATCAATTTTAATGGTAACTATACTGCACGACTAGCAAATCATAAACTCTCTGCCGGTGATACGTATAACTTAATTAAAACGCTCGATGTTTGTAATTATGACTCAGAAAGGCAAGTTTTAACCAGTCATCACGGAATAATAAGAGATGAAGAAAAAAATGTTATTGTCTCGGTGCTTTGCAGGTTCCATTTAATCAGATGAAAAATCCTACTGATCCTGAGGAATTAGCCAATATTTTTAATAAAAAACATAAAGAACACATGGATGATCCTCTATTCCATCTAATCCGAAGCAATACTTTGAAACCCACACCTGTATATGCTAATTATTTTGATAACACTACTGATTTCAGACCAGCACGTAAACGTATCTTCATATGTGGGGAGACACTCAAAGGTGAAGACCCCAGCAAATACATTAGACAAAAATATGGGCATCATGGGCCCGGGGTAGATCAGAATCAACAATTTGATAATGGTATTATGGGGCTAAATTCCCTGAAGGAAGCACGTGATAAAAATAATAAAATAATTTATTCCTCAGGGCTTAGTTGTTTTCAATCTCATTAAAACTCCATGAATACGGTGGTATGTCTTTTTAATCCTGCCAGTATTTCATAGGTTTTATTAATCGATTGTAGAGGTATGTACTGATGACGCCTCTACAATCTTTAGGGACTTTCTCTGCTATGAGATAAGAAATTTCATATTATGCTTTAAGGCTGAATGATTTGTGCAAAATATAATTATTTTTCCATCGAATATGAGGTGTATGTCATAAGATAAAATGTTAACTATGTATTCCTCGCGGTGAATAATATGAGGTAAAAGATGAAAATTGGAACTGTGGCAGGCACTAACGGCAGTACAACGACAATCGCAACAAATGATATGGTGCAAGAGCATGTTACCAACTTCACTAAAGAACTGTTTGGGTATATTGCAAATGGTATAGGTGATGATATATCAAGTATTGCCAGGACAATGCTCGGTGAAGTTGTAGAAAAAATTGATGATTGGCAAATAGAACGTTTCCAACAATCTATTCAAGATGACAAAATTTCATTTACCATACAAACGAATCATTCAAAAAAATATAGTATGCTATCGGGCATGCGCGCTCATATTCTACGTAGGGATAATAATTATCAGTTTATTGTGACAATTAATAGTATAAATTACGGCTGCTATCTTGATAATACCGATATTAATTGGTGCAGCATTGTTTATTTACTTAATAATATGACAGTAAATGATGATGCTAATGATGTTGCAGTTACTGAGTCGTACAAACCCATCTGGAACTGGAAAATATCGCAATACAATGTATTTGATATTAAATTCGAAACAATGATAAAACCCCAGTTCGCTGACAGAACCTATTTCTCCAATTGTTCACCTGTTGATCCCACAAGTACCAGGCCGACCTATTTTGGCGATACCGATGGCTCAGTCGGTGCAGTTTTGTACGCGCTTTTTGCAACGGGACATTTGGGAATCATGGCTGAAGGAGAAAATTTCCTTAGCCAGTTGCCTAATATAGAAGATGAAGTTCTCAACGTATTGCTAAGGGAGAACTTTAATGAGTAACTTGACACTAATGTTAATATAATAATCAGTATCCTGAACAGAAGAGACATTGTTTTAGAAAGTCTTCAGCCTTATTTGGTTATTAATAAAGACGCAGTCACGCCATGTACGTTTCTGGGCGACCAGACTGGCGATCGATTTAGTAATATCTGTGGCGATAAATTTATCATCGATTTATTAAAACGCATAATGAGTATCAATGAAAACGTTCATGTATTAGCTGGAAATCATGAAACGAATTGCAATGGTAACTATATGCAGAACTTCACGCGCATGAAACCACTTGATGAGGATACCTACTCTGGGATAAAAGATTATCCTGTATGTTTCTATGACCCCAAATACAAAATAATGGCAAATCATCATGGGATAACTTTTGATGATCAGCGAAAACGTTACATTATAGGACCGATAACAGTCTCTAGTGATGAAATGACCAATGCTCTCGAACCGGTCGAATTAGCGGCAATTATCAATAAAAAGCACCATGCTGTAATTAATGGCAAAAAGTTTAAAAATAGCCGGGCTATCTCTTGTCGATCCTTTAATCGTTATTTTTCTGTTTCGACAGATTACAGACCTAAACTTGAAGCACTATTAGCATGCTCACAAATGTTAGGTATAAATCAAGTTGTTGCACATAACGGTAATGGTGGAAGAGAATGTATAGGTGAAACGGGGACAGTTTTAGGTCTTAACGCCCGTGACAGTAAACATGCTGGAAGAATGTTCAGCATGCATAATTGCCAAATTAACCCTGGTGCAGGGCCTGAGATAACCACTCCCTGGAAGTCTTACCAGCATGAAAAAAACAGAAATGGACTTATGCCTTTGATCAGAAGGCGCACAATGTTACAGCTCTGAACCATAGACAACATGAATATTAATGTTACTATCTGGTTGAGACTGTTGATAAAACGTAAAAAGGAATGCTCTGTTCCTGCAACTGAACAGGCGTGAAACGCTATCCAACAGGATGGATACCGTTTTGTCAGCCAGTTTTATAGATCACACTTATGAGTATGCGTGTTTCATTTACGGCCAGGAATGCTGATGATGACAACATTACTACCCGTTTTCACTAAGCCTTCCCCGTTGGCGCTCAATGCTCTGCGCGCTGGTCGTATTTGTCGTTTCCTTCTTATCCCGGATGGAAGAATCCGCTGAACGTCGTTCGGCGGCAGTTGTAACACGCGTCGTTTGCTTACAGGGATTATGGCGGGTCGATTATGGATAAGAGTAAGCGCCATCTGGCGTGGTGGGTTGTCGGGTTACTGGCGGTGGCGGCTATCGTGGCGTGGTGGCTGTTGCGCCCGGCAGGTGTGCCGGAAGGCTTTGCCGTCAGCAATGGGCGCATTGAAGCGACGGAAGTGGATATCGCCAGCAAAATTGCCGGGCGTATCGACACCATTCTGGTGAAAGAAGGCCAGTTTGTTCGCGAAGGCGAAGTGCTGGCGAAGATGGATACTCGCGTGTTGCAGGAACAGCGACTGGAAGCCATCGCGCAAATCAAAGAAGCACAAAGTGCCGTTGCTGCCGCGCAGGCTTTGCTGGAGCAACGGCAAAGCGAAACTCGTGCCGCGCAGTCGCTGGTTAATCAACGCCAGGCCGAACTGGACTCCGTGGCTAAACGTCATACGCGTTCCCGCTCGCTCGCCCAACGAGGGGCTATTTCTGCGCAACAGCTGGATGACGATCGCGCCGCCGCTGAGAGCGCCCGAGCTGCGCTGGAATCAGCAAAAGCCCAGGTTTCGGCTTCTAAAGCCGCTATAGAAGCGGCAC